>Ga0310345_10000371_pt1 | contig 71998 bp, 65 predicted proteins | sample HC15DNA20500_MG_FD_204667 | JGI IMG/M metagenome (GOLD analysis project Ga0310345, IMG submission 204667) | Marine microbial communities from station ALOHA, North Pacific Subtropical Gyre - HC15-DNA-20-500_MG | ecosystem: Environmental > Aquatic > Marine > Oceanic | place: Pacific Ocean: North...
GCATACAAATTAATGATGAAAGGCTGGATCCAATTTGGTCTATATGTGGTGAATTAAATATTCCCGTTTTAATTCATAGTGGCGAACCCTCTTCATTTTGGAATCCCAAAGATAAATATAATGAACGGTGGCTGGAGTTGAGACAGAAACCACGAAGATATCGTGATCCAAAGAAAAACCCGTCATTTGAAGAAATTCTTTCAGAACAACATGCTATATTCAAAAAACATCCAAATACAATATTTATCAATGCACATATGGGATGGATGGCAAACGATTTAGACAGACTATCAGCACACCTTGACAGCCTTCCAAATGTAATGACAGAGATAGGAGCTGTTCTAGCAGAATTAGGAAGGCAACCTAAAAGGGCTAGACAATTTTTTATTGATTACCAAGATAGAGTCCTATTTGGAAAAGATGCTTACAGAGTTTCTGAGTATTATACCTATTTTAGAGTGTTAGAAACTGATGACGAATATTTTGACTATTATAGAAAAAGACATGCACATTGGAAAATGTATGGACTAAATCTTCCCGACACCGTATTGCAAAAAATCTATTTCAAAAATGCATTAAAGCTTTTTCCTAGTATCTCTCAAAATTTATTTTAACTCCATTTTATATTTAATTCTTCACACATAAAAAGGATGAATGTTATAAACAAATATTATTATTGTACTAATTGTTAATTATGAATTCTTAAAACAACATTAATTTTAAAATTATTAAGATTGAAAAGTAAAATTTTTTTGTTATTATCAGTTCTTTGCTCTATTTCATTTTATTTTTCTTTTTCAAATTATACTCAAAAAATTAATGGTACAACTAATACAATTGAATTTATAGCTATTCCAGGTGGTCAATTTAACATGGGAAGTCCAAAAAATGAATCCAATAGAAAAGAAGATGAAGGTCCCCAAAAAACTATTGAAATATCACCATTCTGGATGTCAAAATATGAAACTACCTGGGATTTATACCATTTATTTATGGAAAGAAAAATTGATAAAATTTTTCAATCCGGTAACTATGAAAATGAAGTTTCCATAGAAGTTGATGTCGTATCTAGAGCAACAACACCCTATATGGAAATGAGTTTTGGTATGGGAGTCGAGGGATATCCCGCAATTAATATGACACACTACGCAGCTTCCAAGTTCTGTGAATGGCTGTCTGCAATCACAGGAAATTATTACAGACTTCCTACAGAAGCAGAATGGGAATACGCATGCAGAGCGGGAAGCCAATCTGCCTATTCTTTTGGAGATAACTCTTCCAAACTAAATGAATATGCATGGTATAGGAATAATAGTAACGGTTCATATAAAAAAGTAGGTATGAAAAAACCAAATCCATGGGGGTTGTATGACATGCATGGTAACGTATCTGAGTGGACACTAGATCAATATATATTCAATGGTTACGAGCAAAGAAAGAATATTGTTGATCCTTTTTTAAAAGCATCTCAAACATATCCAAGAACAGCGAGAGGTGGTTCATGGAAGGATACTCCTTCTCTATTAAGAAGTGCATCAAGAATAGCATCCAATTCTAAATGGAAAAAAAGAGACCCTCAAATTCCTAAAAGTAAATGGTGGCACACGAATGCCCCATTTATAGGATTTAGAATTGTAAGGCCTCTTAAAACACCCTCAAAAGACAAACAAAAAATGTTTTGGGAAAAATAAATTAAATTATAATCAAAATAAAACAAACTAAAATGAGACTTCAAACAAATAAAAATAACGATAAAAATGAATTTTCTAGACGTGAATTTTGCAAAAATACAGCTGTTGCAACTGGTGGAATACTTGCAAGTTCATTCCCATTGAAAAGCATGGCTCATGTACAAGAAAACAAAACACTAAAACTTGCAGTAGTAGGATGTGGAGGGAGAGGATCAGGAGCAGTAGTGCAAGCATTAAGTGCTGACGATAACGTAGAATTAGTTGCAATGGCAGATGCTTTCAAAGATAGAATAGTTTCAAGTTTAAAGGGAATTCAAGAACATTTTTCTGGAATCAAGAAAATACACATTAATGAAAAAAACTTATATACTGGTTTTAATGCATATAAAAAAGCTATTGATAAAGCGGATGTAGTAATACTTACTACACCACCTGGATTCAGGCCTCAACATTTTGAATATGCAATAGCCAATGACAAACACGTTTTCATGGAAAAACCTCTTGCTACAGATGCCCCTGGAATAAGAAGTGTCCTTAAAACTGCTAAGATTGCAGATGAAAAAAAATTGAATGTAGTTGTAGGACTGCAAAGACACTATGAAAATAAATACATCAAAATTTTTGACAAAGTAATTAAAGGTGAGATTGGAAAAATTATTTCAGGCCAAGTTTACTGGAATGATGATGGAGTTTGGGTAAAAAAAAGACAATCTGGTCAATCAGAACTAGAATATCAGATGAGAAATTGGTATTACTTTAATTGGTTATGTGGAGATCATATTTTAGAACAACATATCCATAATATTGATGTAGCTAACTGGTTTGTTGGAAGCTATCCAGTTTCTGCCCAAGGAATGGGTGGAAGACAAATTAGAAATGGAATTGACCATGGTCAAATTTTTGATCATCACTTTGTCGAATTTACCTATGGAAATGGAACAGTGATATCTAGTCAATGTAGACATCAGCCTGGGACAATGGCAAGAGTAGATGAAGTTTTTCAAGGCACAGAAGGATCTGTAGTTCTAGGAAAAGGAGAAATAAAAAATTTATTGGGAGATATTACTTATTCTTATCCTACTAATTATTGGGATTCAGATAATGAACCTAACCCCTATCAAGTAGAACATGACATGCTTTTTCAATCTATAAGAGAAGGAAATGTTATTTCTAATACTGAATACGGAGCAAAAAGTACTCTCACAGCAATAATGGGGAGAATGGCTACTTATACTGGAAAAATAATCTCCTGGGAACAAGTTCTTAATTCAAAGCAGAAATTGGTTCCAGATAATCTAGATTGGGATTCTACTCCTCCTGTTCTTCCAAACAAAAAAGGAGAATATGAAATTCCAAAACCAGGAGTTACTATTATAGACTAATAAATTAATCTATAATAGATTGGAAAACCAGTTCTCTAAATGCTTTTGAAGTAGGATCTTCTATGTACTGAGTTTGCTTGTAAATAATTCCTATAATATTTTCTTTAGGGTCAGCAAAATAACTTGTATTAAAATATCCACCCCAAGATAAAGTTCCTACACTACCATGGCCTCCTTTAGAATAATCTTCTTCCGAAGCCAAACCAAAGGCTAATCCTATTTCAAAATTTTCTATACCTTCTAACTGGTTCTCAAAAAGGGTTTCACAAGTTTTTTTACCTATCAAACGTACTCCATTATAGGTTTCACCTTCATTTATAAAAATTTCTAAAAATTTCGAATAATCTTTAACTGTAGATGAAAGACCAGCTCCTCCTGAAAAAAATAAATATCCTTTTTTCGGAAAATCAATATCGAATCTATCATCATAAAAATCTATCCAATTATTATTTTTTTTTATCAAAACCCTAACTACTCTATTATGTTTTTCTTCTGGAACATAAAAATACGTATCATTCATTCCCAAAGGCTCAAAAATTTTATCATAAAAAAATTGATCAAGAGGTAATCCTGAAATTATCTCAATTAAATATCCTAAGACATCCAGCCCCATACTATAAACATAATCAGATCCTGGGTCATGATGTAATGGTAATTGAGTAAGTCGTTTCACGACGTCTTCTATTGTTATATTTTCAGTTGAGTACAACTCCGTAATCCCTGCCTTATCATATATTAGTCTCATGGATTCTTTATTGTCAATAAATCCATAACCTATACCAGAAGTATGAGTAAGTAAATGTCTTATAGTAATTTTTTTTTTTGCTTTTTTGGTTGTATATGTAGTATCAGATTTATTAAATTCATCTAGTACAGTCATTTCCTTAAATTCTGGGATATATTTTTCTATAGGATCATCTAATAAAAAATTGCCCTCTTCCCATAACATTATAGTAGCTAATGAAGTCACAGCTTTTGTCATTGAAGCTATACGGAAAATATGATCATTATTGTAGGGTATGTTTTCACTAGGATTTTCATGTCCAAAAGATTTGTTATAAACAATTTTTCCGTTCCTAGAAACTAATGCAACAGCACCAGGGATAACAGTTTCATTAACTTTTGTTTCTAAATAACTATCAATTCTATGAAGTCTTTCTTTTGATATTCCTTGATTTATAGGAGAAGAATATTCATTGAATTTTGGATTACTGCATCCAAAAAAAATTGTAATCACTAATAGTTTAAATAGTAAAATATTTTTCATAATAATATGTGGTTTACGTTTTAAAATACAACATACAAAAATCTATTCTAATTCATTTAAACAAAGATTTTTCAAAGAAAGAAAAGAATCTTTTAACATATTTAATTCCTGTATATATTCTATTATCGAAGATTTCAATTCAATAATATCCCCATACATTTTATTAGATTTATAATATTTTTTGTTGAATTTGTAAGATAAAATTTTGATTGGATCTTTTCCTGAAACCTCCCAGTCATCCACTAAAAAGAAATTTATTGAAAGGTTATAATTAAACTCCAAAAAATATTTATCGTATTCTTTTGTATGTACATCGTGTCTTACTAAATCTTCATTATATAATTTGAATAGTTTTGTTTTTAAGGGATCAGAATCTATCATTTTGATTAAATCAGAACTAACCATTTGATTAAATATACCTTGTTGAGGAAAAAAAGATTTTAAACCTCTACCAATAGAAGATAAATGGTACATAATACTATCCTCCTTCATAAAATAATTGTTATTTAAATTCTTAGAAATTACATTAGAGCTTTTTAATGACAAAGATTGTAAATCTATAAATGTGTTAATCTGATTCAAATCTGCATCTATAACACTAATTAATTGTTTTATTGTATTATTTTTTCTTTCTATCTCAATAAAATTTTGACGTCTTTGTTCCAGAAACAAAGAAATTAAAATACCGAAAATAATAACTACAAATTCAAATGAATATTTTATAAAATATTTTTTCATTATGAAAATAATTAATAGGTTGGAAGTGAAGGATCAATATCTTCTCTCCATTGCAAAATTCCCCCCTTCAAGTTGTATAAATTTTTGTTTTTGAATTTTCTTTCTAAAATACGGATTGCCTTTAAGCTTCTGTTACCGCTTCTACAATAAATAATCACTTTTTTATCTTTACTTATTTCATCTTTTTTATCAAGAATATGATAAAAATTAATACATTTCCCACCGATACTACATAAATCTATTTCATACTGATCTCTGATATCTATGAGTTGAAATTGTTCTTTATCATCCATCATTTTTTTTAATTCAACAGGATTAATTTCTTTCATGACTTTGTTAGAAAATAGATCATACTTTAATTGAACCAGATACACCACCAGAAACAATATATTTCATCACTTCTGAAGTAGAACTTTTAATTACCTTAATATTATTTTTTCCTACTAAATAAATGTTACCTGAAAAATTATATGAATGTGGAAAGTATACAGAAACAACTCCTGGTATTCCAATTTTTTTTAAATCTTTACTGGTAACAAATCCCGGTTTCATCAATTTATCATTCATTTTAACAAGAACGGGTTTATCAAATTTCTTTTTAGTACCAACTAAAGAAGACATCAAATCCTGAACAGATGAATAAACCAAATTTAATAGTGGAACTTTCTTAATTATAGTTTCAATGCCCAAAACAGAGGAGGCGATTGAATATTTTTTTACAAAAAATCCAGTAAGAGTAATAATAACAAGTACCAAAAGAAATCCTATACCTGGAATAGGGATAGGGAGTATACCATCTACAAAATTATATAGAAAATAGATAATATAGAAACTGACTCCCAAAGGAACTAGAAACAGTAATCCACTTAAAAAATAGCCTACATACTTGTTCATTAAAATAAATATAAGAAAACGCTTAGAATATATCTAATTTTTTAAAAAGACATTCCAACAAATGTCTTAAAAGCAAGAGCCAAAAGACCCGTAAGAATAAAAGTTATTCCTAATCCTCTTAGTCCTTTTGGTACGTTACTATATTTTAATTTTTCTCTTATAGCTGCTAAAGCTACAATAGCCAGATAAAATCCAGTTCCACTTCCAAAACCAAAAGCCGCTGCTTCTACTAAAGTAAAATCCCTTTGAATCATAAATATTGATCCACCAAGTATACTGCAGTTTACAGTTATCAAAGGAAGAAATATACCTAAAGAACCATATAATGTTGGAGAAAATTTTTCGATAACCATCTCAACAAATTGAACGAAAGAAGCTATAACTGCAATAAACATTAATAGTTGAAGAAAATCCAAGTTGATAGTTTCATATTTTGGTCCAAGAAATTGAGCAAGAGCTCCTTCTCTCAATATATTTTCTTGAATAAGCCAGTTTAAAGGAGCAGTACAAGTAAGTACAAAAATTACAGCTAATCCAAGACCATTAGCAGTACTTAACTTTTTTGAAACAGCAAGATAACTACACATTCCTAAAAAATAGGTGTAAATCATATTGTCTACAAAAACGCTTTTAATTACAAGATTTATTATATCATCCATATCTTTTAGTTTTCAACATAACCACTTATACTTCTTTGAATCCAAATTATTAATCCGATAATAATAAATGCACCTACACTATCCACCATTAATCCATTAGTAGGGAAATTCTCCCATCCTATAAATTCAAATACCTTAAAACCTAGCACCGAACCTGAACCAAGAAGTTCCCTAAAAAATGCAACCGTGACAATTATCCATCCATAACCTACAGCATTTCCTAAAGCATCCAATACACTGTCGTAAGGTTTATTTCCCATAGCATAGGCTTCCAACCTTCCCATAACAATACAGTTCGTAATAATTAAACCTACAAATGCTCCAAGAGTTTTAAACATATCGTAATTGAAAGCCATTAAAAATTCTGAAACTAAAGTTACAAGACTTGCTATAATTGCCATTTGAACTATTATTCTTACTCTAGTAGGTATAAAATCTCTTATCAAAGAAGTTATTAAACTAGAAAAAACCATTACAAAGACAACACTCATAGCCATTATAATGGTGGGCTCCATCTTTATAGTAACAGCTAATGCTGAACATATCCCCAAAACCTGAATGGTAATTGGATTATTATCATCAAAAGGATCAGCAAGAATTCTTCTTCTTCTTTTCGAAAAAAGCGGTTCTGAAGGTTTTTTCTCTACTATCTCTTTTTCTATCGTTTCAGTACTCATAAGTCTCAGTTAATTTTTTGATGTTTTTATTACTGCATTCAATTTATTTTTGTTTATATAACCTTGATAACACTCAAAATAATGTAAAATCATTTTATTCAACCCATTTCCAGTTATTGTAGCACCACTCATTCCATCTACCTGATGCTCATTAATAGTTCTATTATTTTCACTTCTTAACATCGTTATTGATATCAAATCACCATTATTATCAAATATTTTCTTTTTCTTATAACGATCTTGAATTTCATTTGATGAAATCCTCGCACCAAGTCCTGGTGTCTCTTGTTTGTGATCAAATGCAACACCCTTTATCGTATTAAGATCTCTCTCCAAAGCAATATATCCACTAATCCAATCCCAAAGACCATTACCAAACATAGGAAAAATATAGGCATCAACTGTTTTCATTGTTTGATAAATTTCAAATTCGTCTGAACTATTACTGTTATACATAAATATGGGATATAATCTGTCTTCAGGTCTTAATTTGTAATTTTTTTGAATATTAATTTCTTCTGCAACAATGGCATTACCTTTTGAATCTATTTCAACAACGTCATTATCATAATTAAGTACAACTGATACCATTTTTTCATTGTAGGTCGCAAGTATCTGTTCAGGATCAAAATCAGATATATCAATTACTGCACCAAGTATTTTTTTCTTAGTATCAATTTCTACCTGCTTATCTTGAATTGGCTTTAATTTCATTCTTGTTAATGACAATAGGGTACCAAAAAATACCGTCATAAGAATGGTAAAAACTATTATATATGTATTAGACTGTCGCACGTTTTAATCTTCTTTTTTTATTTGCATTAACTACATAATAATCAATTAATGGAGCAAAAACATTCATAAATAGTATTGCTAACATTATTCCTTCAGGATACGCAGGGTTAAATAATCTTACAACCACAGTAAGTACTCCTATTATAAAGCCATAAATCCATTTTCCGGTTTCTGTTTGAGCTGCAGTAACTGGATCAGTAGCCATAAATACAGCGCCAAAGGCAAGGCCACCAATTACAAAATGATAGTGGGGTGGTAATAGCATAAATTCATTTATACCAATCCAATTAAATAAAAATCCCATAAAATAAGCACCAGCAAAAACACTCACTATAATTTTCCAACTCCCAACTCCAGTAGCAATTAAAATAATGGCACCTATTAAACACATAAGTGTAGAAGTCTCTCCAATCGAACCAGGAATAGCACCCATAAACATATTTGAAAAAGAATACATCTTATCCTGTTTAATGTCATGTGCATATTCTTCAAAAAGAGTTGTTACTTTTTCTATACTTGTCCCATCGACAGTTGTTGCTCCCAATGCAAGTGGAGTTGCTCCTGAATAACCACTAATTACCTGATTCTCACTATCATAATATGTCCAGACATCTCCTGATATATCTGAAGGATAAGCAAAATATAAAAATACCCTGGCAGTAAGAGCAACATTTAAAACATTCATTCCTGTCCCTCCAAAAACTTCTTTAGCAATTAAAGTTGCAAAAACTGTAGCAAGAGCTACCTGCCATAAAGGAATGGTAGGTGGCATAATCAAAGGAATTAGCATTCCTGTTACCAAAAATCCCTCATTTATTGGATGTCTTCTAATTGTTGAAAAAATTACTTCTACAAAACCACCAGCCAGATAAGAAACAAGAATAATGGGAAGTACAATTTTTGAACCAAGTATGATTTTTTCCAGTAATGTTGCTGCATAGCCAATTGCAATAAAATGTTGATGACCAACATTCCAAATTCCAAAAAGGAGACAAGGTACCATAGCAATAACCACTGTCATCATCATTCTTTTGAGATCTATGGCATCTTTTATTTGAGTTCCTTTCCCTTGAGTGACTTCATTAGGAACAAATGAAAAAGTTTCAATAGCCTCAAAAAGATAATGGTATCTTTCAAATTTTCCATCCTTCTGAAAATGAGGTTTTTGTTTGTCAAGTATGTTTCTTAAAAATTTCATCTATCCTTCTATTAACAAATTAAGTCCTTTTCTTAACATTTTTTGTAAGTCATTTTTTGAAACATCAATAAACTCACATAAAGCTACATCTTCTTCTAACAATTCATATATTCCAAGCTCTTCCATTTCATCATAATCTTCTGCAAGTATTGCTTTGAATAAATAAGTAGGAAGTATGTCCATAGGAAGAACTTTTTCAAATTCACCAGTTTGAACAAATGCTCTAAGTTCCCCATTAATATTTGTATCCAAATTATATTCTTTTTTACCATTCAGAAAAGAAAGCAATCCAAATGCTCGATGAAAGCTTAATTTTTTAGAAACAGGTTTAATCCATCCCAAAAAATCATGATATTTTCCTTCTGGTATTACTGTAATCATATGATCATAATATCCTAAATATCCTTGCGAAGAGATAGCTGTTCCAGTCAATACATTTCCAGAAATAACCCTTGAATCTTCATGCTTTAAATTTCCTTTTAAAAATTCCTTAACATTGGCTCCTATATAAGATCTGTAATATCCAGGATTAATTACTTCGGAACCAACTAACCCTACCACTTTAGAAGCATCATATTTGCCTTTTAAAAATAATTTCCCAATCTGTGAAAGTCCATAAGGATTAATAGTCCATATAGTATCTCCCTTATTTATAGGATCAATATGGTGTATTTGTATTCCAACATTTCCAGAAGGATGAGGTCCAGAAAAAGTGTTTTTTTCTACACCACTGAAATTGCAATGATTTTTTATATCATCGTTAACATTTAGATGAATATCTCCTTTTGTGAATTTTTTTAAAATATTAATTCCTGTTTGAATAAATTCTTCTTCTTCCTTAAAAAGATTTTTGTATGATGGAGCAAGAGGATGAGTATCAAAACAAGAAACAAAAATTGCCTTAGGATCAGAATTGGGATCAGCTACTAAACCGTACGGTCTTTCAATTAGATTAACCCAGACCCCTGACCTTTGTAAAATTTCAGAAGCTTTCTCTTTTGAAATTTTATTCAAATCTTCAACTGCATAGCTTTCAAACTCTAGATATTTTAAATTATTATCAGGTAAAATTCTTATTTCTTCTATTCTTCTTTTTTTCCCCCTAATAATGTCTGCAATCTCTCCACTAACAGGTGAAGTATACATCACACCTTCACATAGCTTATCATAAAGAAGAGGTGACCCTGCCAGTACTTCATCTCCAGGTTTGACTAATAATTTTGGACGTTTTATTCCTAAAAAATCGGTTGGTTTTAATGCGTATGAGGAAGAAAAAACAGGATTGATAAGATTACTATTTATCTTCCCAAGAAGACTAATGTCAAAACCTTTTTTCAGACTTATTTCAAGTGACATCTTTTATATGTAATGGATGTATACAAATATGGGCAAAACTAATAAAATTTAATATTATAATTTTTTTTTTGACTATTTTTTAAAAATTATTTCATTTTATCAATTGCCTTTTTCTTAATGTAGCTTATTTGTTGTTTCAAAGTCATATTTGTGGTGTCTAGTATGAATGAATTCTTAGCTTTCTTTAGGGGACTATCTAAACGAGTTGTATCTTTTTTATCTCTTTCAAGCAAATTTCTTTTAACTTCCCCAAGACTAATATTATCTTTTGTATTTTTCAAGTCTTCAAATCTTCTTAATGCCCTTGCGTGAATAGCTGCTTTCATAAATATTTTTAATTCAGCATTAGGGAAAACTACAGTTCCAATATCTCTTCCTTCTACTACTATACCTTTTTCAATCCCAATTGAACGTTGAATTTTAACCATCTGCTTTCTTACAATTGAAATTAGACTGACCTGACTAACTGATCCCGAAACTTCTTTTGATCTTATTTTACTTTCAGCATTAACACCATTTAGAAAAATATTATAAGATTTAGAATCGTTAACTTTTTTGAACTCTAGTTGGATATTAGGTAAAGCATTTTTAACCTCAATCAAATTATCATAATTAATTTCATTCTGAATCATATATAAGGTCACTGCTCTATACATGGATCCGGAATCTAAATATTTGTAATCTAATTCCTTAGCCAACAATTTAGCCGTAGAACTTTTTCCACATCCAGAATAACCATCTATAGCAATAATTATTTTTTTATTTTTCATTTTCGTATCTTATAGAAGAAATCGCAACTCCCTTCCTGTTGTATTTAATCCATGTTCCAACTTTTTTAGCGTTTATATAAATTCCGTCTTCAGCAATTTTTCCATTAGGAAAAAAAGAGACATGTCTCCCATTTAAATAACCGTTTTCATATTTTTTTTTTGAAAAAATTTTTCCATTTTCATAATAATCAATCACTTCTCCATTACCATTAATAAAGTCTCCTTTTTCCATAGTTTCACCAGTAATTGAGTAATAATCCGAGATAGAAATTAATTGACCTTTATTAAATACCTCCTCCTGTTTAAGCTGACTATTAAAATAAAACCTCCCCCATAATCCATCCTTAAGATCATTGTAATAGCTACCTATTTCATCAATTGTATTCTGATTGGAAAAATATCTCCATTGACCATTTTTATAACCTGTTTTATATTCACCCTGTGATACAATATATCCATATTTATGAAAATATTTCCATTTTCCTTCTTTATAATCATTTAAGTAATTTCCTATAGAAAATAATTGTCCTTCTTCTGTAAATGTAGCCCAAGTTCCGTCTTTTAAACCATAGGAAAATTGGCCTTCCACACTTATTGAACCATTTGGAAGAAATTCATAATAAACACTATCTAACAAATCATTCTTAAAGTAATAAGATTTAGAAATTATTCCAGTGCTATAATACTCTAGGAAATGACCATATTTTAAACCGTTATTATATGTTTCAACCTTTTGAAGCTTTTTATTATTATAATAATATTTCCAATCCAAATGAGGTTTATCATCTTTATATTGCTTTATAAATGAAGTATTTCTCCACGCATCATACTCAGTCCAAAAACCATCTTTTAAACCCAATTTGTAATTCCCATGAAGAGCAACTTCCCCGTCATAATAATACTCTTTGTATATTCCGTGTAGCATATTATTTAAATAATTGGCAGATAATATTATTTTACCAAATTTATCATACTTATAATATTGCCCATTCAATAATCCATTTTCGTTGTAATTAGAAGTTTCTTTAATCCTACCATTAGTATAATAAATGTTCCATTTTTTATACCTCTCACCCATAAACATTTCACCTTTCGATTCAAGAGTCCCATTTGGATAATAAGAATCCCAGGTTAATGACTGCTTATTATTTAGAAAGCTTCCCTTGGATTTCATAGTTCCGTTCCAATAATATTCAATAAAATTTCCATTTAATTTACCATCTTTGTAACTATAAAAAGCTCTTTTTCTACCATTGTCAAAAAAAATTTCCCATTTTCCAACTGCTTTAATACCATCAAACTTTCCTAAAACTATTGTGTTGCCCAAAGAATCCTTAGAAATATAATTTCCCAAAGAATCTTTATCTCCATGTTTATATATTTTCACAACATAAGAATCGGATATTGGAATAAATAATTGCTGAGAATAAGAAAAAATAGGAGAAAAACAGAAGAGAAAAAAAAGTACATTATTGAATCCTATCTTCATCAAATATGATTTCTTTAATAATATCTTATTACCATCTTATCAGTGCAGAAGCCCAAGTAAAACCTGAGCCAAAAGCTGCCAAACATATAACATCTCCTTTATTCACTTTACCCTTTTCAATTGCTTCCGCTAAAGCTATAGGTATAGATGCTGCAGTAGTATTTCCATAATACATTATGTTATTATAAACTTTTTCATCAGCAAGTCCAAGCTGTTTTTGAACGAACTGACTAATTCTTAGGTTTGCTTGATGTGGAATAAGGAGAGAAATATCTTCTTTGGACAATTTATTCGCAGCTAATGCTTCCAAAATAACTTCCATAAAACGAATGACAGCATTTTTAAAAACAAAATTTCCATTCATATAAGGAGCATAACTAGTACCATCTTCATCCGAATCTTCTACTAATTCGTCAATCCATTTTTTTGTAGAAGGACTAATAACTACCAATTCTTCAGCGTGTTTCCCTTCAGAATGCAGATGAGTAGAAAGAATTCCTTCGTTTTTATTGTTAGACGATTGCAAAACGACAGCTCCAGCTCCATCACCAAAAATTACAGAAACATCTCTTCCTCTTGTATTCTTTTCAAGAGCTCCAGAATGTAACTCTGATCCTACTATCAATATGTTATCATACATTCCAGATTTAATGTATTGATCTGCTACAGATAAAGCATATAGAAATCCGGAACACTGATTCCTTATGTCCAAAGCACCAATTTCTTTGATACCTAAATTTCTTTGAAGCAAAACGCCGGAACCAGGAAAAAAATAATCAGGACTCAATGTAGCAAATATGATAAAATCAATATCTTCAGGTGATATACCAGCATTTTCAATAGCTTTTTTAGCAGCCTCTGTCCCCATTGAAGATGTAGATTCATTACTATCTTTATCAACCCACCTTCTTTCTTTTATTCCAGTTCTTTCCTGAATCCATGCATCAGAGGTATCCATAATCTCCTCTAAATCTTTATTTTTTACGATATTTTCAGGAAGATAATACCCAATTCCTTTAATAACAGAACTTTTCATGTGAATTAAAATTTAGTAAGTATAATGAAATTTTTGCATTAATATCAATCAATTAAAAAGACTATAATTTCCATGTTGATTTGAAGATTGCTGTGGAAGAACCAAATTTTTATCGTTATTGTTTAAATCAGAAATATAGGGAGAAACAGTATAAAAACTAAAATCGGAAATTGAAGGAGAATACATTAACTCAATAATTTCATCAAATCTTTTTTTTATGTCTAACCAAGAACGTACATTTTCTTTATCAATCATAAGAGGAGCGTTCTCAGTATATTCTTTCCATTCATTAGAAGATTTTTTGGTTATAAACGAAAAATAATTAAATACATTGCCATCAAAATCTTCGTATTTCTCTTTGACACCTGCACAAAACATAATTTCAGACATTTCATATTTAAAGTAATAAGGTACTTTATCTTTTTTTGCTACTTTCTTCCAGAAATAAAATCCATCACAAGGAATAAGACAACGCTCAGTAATTAAAAGGTTATATAACATATTACTCTTAGAAAAAGAAGAAATATTTATATTGATCAGTCTATTTGCAAGAGATTTATTTTTAGCATAATCAGGACTACTACCCCAATAAGTATAACTAATTTCATTTGAACTTTTAACTGAGATGATAGGTAATAACTTTGTAGGAGCAGCATTATATTGAGAATCAAAACTTTTAATATCATCTGAATTGGTAATTTTTTTTAAGGCTTTAACATTATTTTTTATAGTATATCTCTCTATCATACCACAAAATTAATATTTTCTTATGTTAAATCCGTTATATTAAATTTTGGAATTAAATTTGATGTAATAATCTAACCTGATATGGCTGAAATAATAAGAATGCCCAAGATGAGCGATACTATGGAAGAAGGTGTTATAGCATCATGGTTAAAAAAAGTTGGAGATGAAGTAAAAGCGGGAGATATACTTGCTGAAGTAGAAACGGATAAAGCAACTATGGAACTTGAATCGTATGATGAAGGTATTTTATTACACATAGGTATAAAAGATGGAGAAGCAGTTCCGGTAAATGGAATAATTGCTGTAATAGGTAAAAAAGGTGAAAATATTGAGGAAGTCTTAAAGAAAGAAGATAAAAATGTTCCTAAAGAGGATGTTAAAGAAGAAATAGAAGATTCTGAATCTAAAGAAGAAGAAGAAGAAATTGTAGAAAATACAGAAGTAATAGAAATAAAGGAACAAATTTCTTCAAATGGAAGAGTAAAAGCCTCACCTATAGCAAAAAAGCTGGCTAAAGAAAAAGGAATCAACCTTGATCAAGTGAAAGGAACAGGTGAAAGAGGAAGAATTACCAAAAAAGACATAGAATCTTTTTCTCCTATACAATCAACTATTCTACAACAAAAAGTAGAATTACCAAAAATAGTTGCTGAAGAATCTTTTGATGAAATTCCAATAACTCAAATGAGAAAGACCATATCCAAAAGACTTACAGAAAGCAAATTCACTTCTCCTCATTTCTATTTAACAATGGAAATAAATATGGATAACTGTGTAGAAGGAAGAAAAAGAATCAATGAAAGCTCTGAAATTAAAATATCTTTTAATGACATCATTATAAAAGCATGTGCTACATCACTAAGAAAACATCCTATGGTAAATTCCAGTCTTCTTGATGATAAAATACGAAAAAACCATCACATACATATAGGTGTGGCTGTTGCGGTAGATGAAGGACTTCTCGTTCCTGTAATAAGATTTGCCGATAATAAAACTTTATCCCATATTTCTTTAGAAGTAAAAAATCTTGCTGGAAAAGCCAAAGAAAAGAAATTACAACCTTCCGACTGGGAAGGAAACACATTTACAATTTCTAATTTAGGAATGTTCGGCATTGAAGAATTTACTGCAATTATTAACTCTAATGATTCTTGTATTCTTGCTGTAGGAGGTATCAAAGAAGCTCCAATAGTTAAAAATGGAGAGTTAGTTCCTGGAAACATAATGAAAGTTACTATGTCATGTGATCATAGAATTGTAGATGGTGCTACAGGAGCAGCATTTCTTAAGACGTTAAAAGAACTTTTAGAGGATCCAATTAAAATATTAGTTTAAATAATAAAATCATGAAAAAATATAGATCTACTACCGTATGTGCAATACTTCACAAAGGACAACTAGCAATAGGTGCAGATGGACAAGCAACCATGGGAAATACTGTTGTTAAAAGCAATGTGAAGAAGATTAGAAAACTTCAAGAGGGAAAGATACTTGCAGGTTTTGCTGGCTCTACAGCTGATGCTTTTACACTCATTGATCGCTTTGAAGAAAAACTTAGTAAATACGGAGGAAATATGAAAAGGTCTGCTATTGAACTTGCAAAAGACTGGAGAATGGATAGATACTTAAGAAGACTAGAAGCTATGATGATTGTAGCCAATAAAAGTCAAATTCTTATAGTATCTGGAACTGGTGATGTGCTTGAGCCAGATAATAACATTGCAACTATAGGATCAGGAAGTATGTATGCTCAATCAGCTGCCATTGCACTGAAAGAAAATGTGAAAAACCTTACAGCAAAAGAAATGGTTAAAAAAAGTCTATCTATTGCAGCTGACATATGCATCTATACAAATCACAATGTGGTTATGGAAACAATAGATTGATATTTGTAGAATAATTATTTCGTAAAATCAAATACCCAATTCCCTGATTTAACTCCAGATGCAATATTAAAAGAAACTTTGAGCGTAGTATCTGTAAGTACAATTGTCATTACTACGCTATCATTTCGTTTGAGCTTATTTTTATCTCCTCCATCAAAAGTCCACGAACCGGAATTTGGCCATACACTAGAATCAATTGAACCAGAGGTATTAAAATTTCCTCCTGATTTACTTCCAGCAGAAAATGTAAGAGCTATATTGGCAAAATCCGCTACTACAGAACCGTCTTTTGTGGCCGAAGAAGCATCTTTAAGAGTCCACGCTGCTTCAAGTTTTTTTGCTTGAACATCAAGTGGATCATCCACAGGATCAGGATCTTTGTCTTTCTTACAAGAAAGAAGAACAATCGTTAAAAAGAACAATATAGTTAAAGACTTGATAAAATTTTTCATATAGCAGTTTATACTATTTACGTAATAAATTAATATTTGTTCACGTAATATAAAATAAATTTAAGAAAAATAAAATAATTTATAATTCTCTAATCCAAATATTTCTATAACTCACAAGATCACCATGATCTTGCAACATAATTGGTTCTTTCATTTCATCAGTTATATAACTTGGATACCCAATGAATCGTGTTTGCCCTTGTATTTGAACATGATTTTGAACTAATACCCCATTATGTACAACTGTGATATATGCTGGACGTTTCAATCTTCCATCAACATCAAACAAGGGTGCTTGAAAAAATATATCATAACTCTGCCATTCTCCTGGTTTTTTTGAAGCATTAGCTAAAGGTATATGCTGCTTGTAAATACTTGATGCTTGGCCATTAGAATATGTTCGGTTGTCATAAGAATCTAGAACCTGTACCTCATAACCGTCATCCGTTTTAGCTCTCATTTTTTGCATAAAATATATTCCACTATTACCTCTACCTTGTCCTTCGCCTTTAATAATAGAAGGCGTTCGAAACTCTATATGTAACTGACAATCACCAAAAGATTGCTTAGAATATAAATCTCCAGCACCAGGTTTTACAGTCATATATCCATCATGTAGATCCCATTGAGGTCTTCCGCTTTCCTGTACCCAACTATCAAGATTCAACCCATCAAACAAGATAATCGCATCAGATGGAGGCAATCCAAAAGCATTTCCAGGTGTAACTTTTTTTGGTTCTGGTTCCCATACTTCTGTTACCTCTGGTCTGATTTGCATTTCTATTCTTTTCTGAGCAAGCTCCTCTTTATTTTTACAGGGAAGATAATATAATTTTCCATTTACATTGTTTTCAAAAGTGTCATTACAATTCAAGAATCCTGCATACCTTAAAGCAATATCTTTATTTTCAAAACCGGTATCAAGTTGTCCTTGAGCAAATAAAGAATATGAGAAAATCATTAAAATTATAATATTGATCTTTTTCATAATTGGAATTTTATTAGTTAATAATAAGCTTACCATCTGAAGTGTTATTTCCTTGGACAATTTTAATAGTATATGTCCCTTTAGATAAATAAGATATTCCATTGTCCGTACTACTGCTTTCTTGATTTTCAATGGAAAGATCGTATTTAACAAAATGTAATCCTTTAGAAGATTCAACACTTAGGGTCTTTAAAATTTTTCCTTCTTGCATTATATTTATTTTTGTTGACATAGAAGAAGATAAGTAGAGTATAATATTTATTTCAGGAGTAAAAAAATTTGAACCCCACCCTTTACTTCCCCATCGAGGAGAAAATTTTACTTTCTCCACATCAAAAAGGTGAATTGTTTTTGAAAGAATTGATTCGTTAAGCATTTGAAGATGTTTTACATTGCCCACATAAATGGATCTTCCATGTGTCCCCACAATTAAATCTCTTTCTCTTGGATGGACTACTAAATCATGCACAGGAGCATTAGAAAGGCCATTAGAAAAGGTGAAGAAATTATTCCCATAATCAAGAGAAGCATACACTCCATGATCAGTTCCTGCATAAACCAGTTTTTCATTTTCAGGATCTTCAACAATAACATTTACAGGTTCTTTTGGAAGATTATGTCCTATTTTACTCCAATTATTTCCATAGTCTTCAGAGACATATACCATAGCATCAAAATTATCCCATCTATACCCATTTAGTGAGATATATACTCTGTTTTCATGAAAATTAGAAGGATAAATGGCACTAACCCACATATTTTTCGGTAAAGAAGAGGAAATATCTTTCCATGAATATCCTCCATCCTGACTTACATGCACAAGACCATCGTCACTACCTACATAAATAAGTCCATATTTTAAAGACGATTCAATAATTGTAGTTAAAGTTCCATAACTCACATTACCCTTTTTACCGCCTTTGGTGAGATCTCCAGATAAGGTTTCAAAATCATCACCCTGATTTAAGGACCTGTGAAACTTGTTGGATCCCATATATAAAATATCCTGCTGATGTCTTGACAAATAAATGGGAGTTTCCCAGTTCCATCTATAAGGTCTTTCTCCAAGTTCATGTGAAGGTGTAATTCTTTTTCTTTCTCCAGTTCTTGTGTTCAGTCTTGCATAATTTCCAAATTGGGATCCTGTATACACAGTTTCGTTATCTCTGTGATCCACTTCTGTCATCATACCATCACCCCCAAAAATAAATTTCCATGGGTAATCTCCCGTACTATGCCATCTCAGACTTGCCGTGTAATCAGAGGGTCCCATCCAAACACCATTGTCTTGAAATCCACCATAGACGTTATAAGGTTCTTTCATATCAATATTTATATCATAAAATTGTCCTACAGATGTACTGTTATATTTCATCCAATTGTTTCCATCATCATATGTAATATTCAATCCCCCATCATTTCCAGCTATCATATGACCACTTCTATTCGGATTAACCCAAAGAGCATGGTAATCACCATGCATGTTAGAATAATCAATGGGTACCCATTTTTTTCCGCCATCTTCCGATTTTATCAATGGAACGCCCATAGTATAAATTTTATCTGGATTTGACCCATCTACTCTTATTTGTCCAAAATAATAACCATATGAGTAATATAAGTTATCGATGTAATCTTCATGTGTTTTATACCACGTTACACCTGCATCATCTGATCTATATACTTCTGCTCCTTTAACAGGCGTGTCGAATAGCATAGAATTTGAATCTTCCAAATACTCAACTAGTGCTATAGCAGATATGGTATTGTTTTTCACTATAGCTTTTACTGATTTTGCATTGTATTTTTTTGGAAAGCGGTTATCTCTTAAAAAAGTGTTAAGATTAGAGTTTTCAAGTTGAAGAAATCCTTCATCACTAATCTCTCTTAGCATATCTTTTGTAAGTGCTCCGTTGTTCTGATTTTCATCTTTCTCTTTCCTGTCCTGATTATCAAGAACTGCATAAAGAATATTAGAATCAGAATGCGCTATTTCAAGACCTATTCTTCCCGTGCCTCTTGTATCTGGAAAACCACTTTCTCCTCCAGTAATTTCATTCCATGTATTTCCTCCATCTGTTGACTTATATATTCCTGAACCAACCCCAGAACCATCGAAGTTCCAAGCTTTTCTATCTTTTTCCCACATAGCGACATATAAGATATTAGGGTTATTTTTATCTACTACAAGATCTATAGCTCCAGTCCTGGTATTAACGTACAGAGTTTTTATCCATGTCTTTCCCGCATCTTCACTTTTATATAAGCCTCTATCTTCATTTTCAGAATATAAGTGACCTAGCGAAGCAACCCAAATGATATTGGGGTCATTAGGATGAATGATTATCCTTCCTATGTGATGAGAATCATCTAAACCAATATGCTCCCAAGAATTACCATTGTCTGAAGATTTAAACATGCCGACACCAGAGTAAGAAGATCTACTAGAATTATTCTCGCCTGTACCCAAATAGATAATGTTGTTCTTCCAGTCTACAGCGATATCTCCTATCGTCATCACTATCTTATTATCAAAAATAGAAGAAAAAGTATTACCATGATTTTTTGTCTCCCATAAGCCCCCTGATGCATATGCTACATAAAAATGAGTAGGGTCATCTGGATTAACAGCAAAATCCACAACACGACCACTCATTACGGTGGGACCGATATTTCTAAAAAATATATTCTTTGCTATAGAATTTTTTTCAAGAGCAAGTCTTTTTTTATAATCTCCAATTCTTTCAAGAGCAGAAGTAGACTGAACGCCTTGCTCATTATTTTTGTTTTTTTTCTTTTGAGAAAATAAATTATGGGTAAAAAGGAAAATGGATAATGCTACTACTAAAAAGTTTTTCACTATATTATTTTTTGGGTTAAAAATGTATTTATTTATTAAATTATAATTTATTTGTTATTAATGCAATTATTCTACCTACCAGATGCAAGAAACAGTGATACACTATCAAGAGAAGAATCATATCATTGTATCAAGATATTGAGACATAAGAAAGGAGATATCCTTTCAATTACAGATGGGATTGGGAATTTATATTCTGGCAAAATTATCAGTGATGACCAATCCAGTTGCAAATTAAAAATCCTATCAAAAGAAAAAACTATAACTAAAAATCACAATATTCATCTTGTAATTGCGCCTACTAAAAGTCTTGAAAAGATGGAATGGATGGTAGAAAAATTATCCGAAATTGGAGTTGATAAAATATCTTTTATCTATACAAAAAATTCTGAAAGAAAAAAAATACGAATCAATAGATTGAAAAAAAAATCTATTTCTGCAATGAAACAATCTAACTCTTTCACAAAAACAAAAATAAATGATATTGTATCGTTTGACGATTTTATAAAAAACCTTAATGATAAATCAGAAAAACTAATCGCCCACATAGGAAATAACCCACTATTAAAAAAAGTTGTAATAAAATCTAATAACTATACAATCTTGGTTGGCCCAGAAGGTGATTTTTCAAAAAAAGAAGTATCTGAAGCTAATGCAAAAGGATTTAGGGGAATCAGTCTTGGAAAAAATATCCTAAGAACAGAAACAGCAGGCCTGTTGTCCTGCTATTCCTTAATTGAACTTCTTAATTAATTTTACCATTTCTTACTTTCTTTGAAATTATTATATTGAAACATATGATTAGGTTACCATTCTCTGTTTGCACTTTCAATTCTATCTAGTTCATCATCATCCAGAACATTGCCTTTTCCAGATGCTGAAGAAACAGAAAAGAATCCAAGGATTGGGGCATTAGTATTATTAGTGATAGATACGTTGGTTGGTAAATTCGCGAGTGATACAGAAAAAAGTTCACTGAACCCACCTCTTCTATTAATTTGAATTTTTGCCATATATAAAAAATAAAACGCTTCTAAACTAATGGAATGAATTTCTACATAAAGGGAATCTCCAAACTCATAGGGAGGAAGAAAGTTATCATCTTCATCTTGTTTAAATTGTGTTATTGATCTTCTTATTGGTGGAATAAATGCACCTCCATCTACTTCTAGTCCCATTGAAGAAGCACCCGCATCTATACATGTAATTATATCTGTAGATGAGGCAAGAAGTTCTCCGTTTTTCCATGCTTTAATCCAGTATGCATCCCCAAAACCATCATTTTCTTGTGACCAAAATTCTGCATAATAAGAATCATCATCAGGAAAACCACCTTCTAAAAAATTAATACTGTCAATGTTGCAAGTTCTATTCATAGTTGATACCGCTTCAATTATTTTACCATTATATTCAATTTTCAAGTTATAATTTGTTCCCACAATACCAATTGTTGTGTCGTTTGAATTGGGATACCACACATAATTCCCATTTGATTCTTCAACAAATTCAAAAATATTACCACTGTCATCTTTAACAATAACATTGGCACCTGTTATTCGTTTAACAGAAGACGAATCCAAATAATCTTGTGTTTTACTTATAAAAATTGTCTGTTTTTCTTTTTTATCATTGATCCAAGCATCAACAACTATGATAGGGTCATTTGTTTCAAGTTTTGGAAAAATAATGTCTTCACAAGAGATAATTACAATGGCAAATAAAATAAATAAAATATTTTTTTTCATAGTTTAAATTTTAAAATTATAACCTATTGCTGGAACTATTGAACCAATAATTGAAAGCCTTGTTGCTTGACCAGGAACTTTAGTATTGGTTACTAAACTGTCGCCCTGTGAAAAATATACTGAAAAAAGATTTCTTCTGTCGTACAAATTATAAATACCAAAAACTAACGAATTTTTATTTTTTCTTATTTCACCCTTTTTGTTAACTTCTTTACCTTTTATTGTCAATGATACATCTAATCTGTGGTAGTTTGAAATTCTAATGTCATTCCTAGAATTTTTTCCATTATGTGGAATCACAAACCCTTGAATTACATATTTCGAAGTTGGGAAAGTAATAGGAGGTCCTGTCAAAAAGATAAAATTTCCTGATAATAAAATCCTTTTGTTTATTTTAATAGAAGAAGTTAATTTAAGATTATGTGTCTGGTCATACCTTCTGGGATACCATTCAAAATTATTAATACCCTTTATTTTTACTTCTGATCTAGCAAGAGTATAGCTAATCCATCCATTTAATTTTCCACTTTTTTTCTTTACAAAAAATTCAATCCCATATGCTCTTCCTTTTCCATAAAGTAAATCTCCTTCAAGATATTTATTAATTAATATATCTGCCCCATCAATGTAATCAATCTGATTTTGAAGATTCTTGTAATAGATTTCTATCGATGACTCTATATTATTGTTTAATAAATTTTTAAAATATCCTAAACCAAAAATATTGCCTTTTTCTGGCTTTACATTATTAGTGCTAGGTATCCATACGTCTAGTGAACTTGAAGCAGTTGTGTTAGAAATTAAATGAATATTTTGTGACATTCTACTGTAGCTCCACTTGATTGAGTTAGATGAATTTATTTTATAATTGAAAGCGAACCTAGGTTCTAAATTAGTATAAGAACTGATAGTTTTCCATTTATCAACTTGAGACTCAGATAACGGAATTTTTCTATTAATTCCTCTTATAGGATTACTTGAAAACTCATAGGAAGTTCCAGGCCCGATATAATTAAATAATGAAAATCTTAAACCATAATCAATACTTAGCCTTTTTATATTTTGTTTGTTTCCTATATAAATGCCAGTCTCAAGAGCATATTTTTTTGGAAGAGTTATATCGTTGACTTCTCCGTCACTTACTCCAAATGCATTGGCCGGCTCAAAACGATATAGAAGGATTTCTCCACCAATAGATAATTCATTATTTGTATTTATAAAATAAGTTAGCTCAGGTTTTAAATTGAGAGTTTCAATTTTTGAATCCCACTCAAATTTATTTTCATCATCATTCCCAAATAAAAGTTGGTACTCATAGTTGCTGTATATAGCTATAAAATTTGAGAATAATTTTTCATGAAATAAATGATTCCATCTTAATGTTCCTGTTTTATTTCCCCAATTAAATCCATTATTTGTGCTAAATAAAAATCTATCCCTTCCCCAATATCCAGATAAATAGATTCTATTATTATCATTGATATTTACATTTTGTCTTTGCTGTAATATCATAAAAATTCAATGCAGCTCCATCACCAAAAATTTTTGGGTAAAAAGGCCTTGCTAAAAAGTCAATATAAGATCTTCTTAATGCTAATATAAAAGATGCTTTGTCTTTCACTATAGGAGATTCTAGTGTAATCCTACTGAAAACAGTACCAATACCTCCAGAAAATGATGTTTTTTTGATATTGCCTTCTTTCATTCTGATGTCAAGAATAGATGATAATCTTCCACCATACCTTGATGGTATTGCTCCCTTGAAAAGTTTAATGTCTTTAACAGCATCTGGATTAAAAACAGAGAAAAATCCTAAAAGATGTGATGAATTGTACACAGGAGCTTCATCAAGTAGGACAAGATTTTGTCCTACTGAACCTCCCCGTACATTAAATCCAGATGTCCCCTCTCCTACAGTGCTTACACCTGGAAGTAATTGGATTGCTTTGATGAGATCAACTTCTCCTAGAAAAGCAGGAATTTCATTGATTTTTCTTATATCTAATTTCAAAGTACTCATTTCTAACCCAGAAACATTTGAATCTTCAACTTCCTCTTTAATTATTATATTTTTAAGTTCAATATTTTCACCTATAAGTTCCACATCTAATTTCTGATTTCTATCTAGAAGTATTTTTTTTGTAATATTTTTGTAACCAAGATATCGGTATTCAATATTATATTCACCTTCATGAAGTGTTAAGGAATAGAACCCATAAGAATTAGTTGTTATTCCGCCATTGATCTCTCTTACAAAAATACTTGCGCCAATAAGCGATTCACCATCAGAAATGTCCTTAACATAACCATTAATAGTGTACTTGTTTTGACTTAAAATGTCTGATGATATTAATAAAAGACAGCTAAAAAAAAATAAAAAGTGATTTTTCATTATTGATTTTTTCAATTATATGTTTACAATATTATAATTTTTATCTTACAAAAAAATCCAACCGTAAATCATTAATTGTTTCAATATCCTTAATCTAATTTTTAAGAAATGACTTTCTTTAAACTTTTTTCTAATACTAAGGTCACCTTACTCTGTTTTATGAATCATTTATTTAATTTCCTTTTTATCTTTTTAACATATAAATCTATTTCTCGTTGATCTTGAAGCGTTGTAATTTCTTTTGTTCTCGCAATATTAAATTGATTTAATGCTGAAGCATAAAATTTCTTTTCATAGTAATATTTTCCTGTTAGATAGTATGATTCCCAATAATTTGAATTTACCCTTTGTAAGGTTTTTAAGGTTGTTGAATCAATAGTTTCTTCAGCAAGAATTTTATTTTTGACTTGAAGACTTAATTCTCTGTAGACTTCATAATCCATGTATGCTTTTGTATACTGAAAAGTATCTTTTTCTATAGTTAATTTTGGTTGAAAAAAAGAAGTGTCGGAATTAGAATTGTCAAAAATAGTATTTAAGTCATAAGCAACATATTCTCCTAATTGATAAGGATTTGAAGACACCCAAAACATAAGTTGCTCTGGTTTAAACACAATACTATGGTGAGCTAATAGTTGGTTAAGTGCTTTTTCATTACCATAACCTATAAATTTGTTATTTAATCCTTCTTTGTTTCTAAGAATATATACAGCCCCTTCTGGTGTTAACTTTTTGTTTTGATCTAATAGCTCTTCCATACGTTCATATCGGTACTGAGAATGACTTTCTTCAATATGTTTTAGGTTATATTTATCTTTTTTATATGCTAAACTTTGAAAATGATTAGAACAAATTAATTGAGTAGAATTAGTTACTTCAAAAACACCAAAGTTCTTAGGAGAAACTTCAATTGTAATCGCTCTCTTATCTTTAGCACTTCCAATAAGTATTGATTCTGAAACAAAAACTTGACGTTTCTTTGCAATAGTAATAGCTTCATCTATTGTCGAAGCATATTGCAATATTTCTCTAGTTAAAATAGAAATCGGTGTTTTTGCAATCAAAGGAATTTTTGATTTGCCAGCATTTATAGTAACCGTTAATCCATGTTCATTCATACCAGAAACTACCCCAAGCATTCCTCCCCAGGTAATTGACATATATTTATGTCCCTTTGTTGGATTTATAAAAGCAATAATTTTTTCTTTAGAAAATTCATCACCGACATAAAAATCAAAATTTCTTCCAATAATTAAACTCCCATCTTCTGTTTTTTCTCCCCAAGCAGCGAAAGAACTGCAACCAACCAAAGCTAAATCTTGCAAAGCATGACCTATATCATGTGCTCCATGTAAATAGAGGGCTCTTAAGTAAGGTTCTGCAATGTGATTGTAGTTGTTTGAAAAATATTTGGAAAGTCCAAAAATTTCAACTTTATACTCTAAAGGAATATTTAAATGCATTTTCCTATTAAACCAAGCCAAAAATATTCTTAAAAAAGCTTGTTTATATTTTGAAGACACTAACTCATCAATTTTAGATAAAAATGCTTTTTCTTGATTGATAATTAGCTCTTGAGTTAAACTTCCCGTAATTAATCCTATTTGAAAAGCATCACCTTCAACATAAAGTTCCCACAAACCATATTTATTTTTTAATAATGAATTATTTTTATAAAGAAAACTAGAGTCTGAGATTTTTACTCTTTCTGGAATATTAGAATTATATCCAATTAAACTTGGTACATTTTTTAAAGATCTTATTGTACCACAAGAAGCCAGAAGAAAAAATAGCCACAAGCAATAAGAAAATTTAATAATTCTATGCTTTTTAAGTTTCATTTGTGTTTATTTTTATTAATTACAATCATCTTTATTTAATGTCTGATATTTTATTAGATTCCAATATTTTATCCATTAAATAGTTTTGACCTAATATTTTTGAACATGTGATAAACGCTCCAATTGTTACACCAAGTACACCATGCATATTTAAACTTTGACCAGTAAAAAATAGATTTTTTATTTTGGTTTTTGGAGATATAATAGATAATAATGGATGAGAATTAACATCTTTTACATAACCATACATTGAGCCTCTATTGTTACCTATGTAATCTCTGTAAGATAAGGGTGTAGATGTGTAAATTTCTTGAATACATTTTCTAATATTAGGAAATTTTTTTTCAATTTCATCTATTAATTTTTCAGCTCTTTCAGCTTTAAATTTTTCATAGGCTTGACCTCTTTCTTTATTTTCAGCAACTGTATTAAATGTTTTTTCCCATGATCTAACATCATCAAAATGCATATAGGTCATGGCTGTTAAGCTTTCTCCCCATTCTTGCATGTTGTTCTTTATCCCCATTGACAAAACGTAGGCTTCTGGCCAGCTTTCCTTTGTATAATCTTGAGCATCCCAAACTCTTTTGTAATCTTTAATATGATAGTAGTTTCGATTTATATATTTAAATGATTGAGGTTTTAAAATAATGTACAGACTAAATGCAGAAACAATACTCTCGATCTTATTAACCCTATTCACATATGATTTTCTGAATTTATCTTCTCCAACAAGTTTCAATGTAAGTTTTGGATCTACATTAGAAATGAAAATTTCTCCTTTAATTTTTTTTCCATTTTTGCATAATACTGAAGATACTTTACCTTCAGCATAATCAAAATTGATAATCTCATGATAATTATATATTTCTCCTCCATTTTGTCTTAGTTTATGTATTAACATTTTTGCAATTTGACTACCTCCATTTACACATCTATAAGAACTTTCTATAAAAGAGTTTACACTCAAAGCATGAGCATAAAAGGGAGTTCGGTTACCATCACCAGCATATAAAAAATTTGTTCCAGCTAATACAGCCTGTAATTTTTTATTTTTTGTAACCGAATTGATAAAATCTTTTGCTGAAAGTTGAAAAATATCTGAATTATCATAGTTTGATTCACTATGTTTTAATTTATATAAAGGGAACATGTCACACGTTTCTTTTATTTTATCACAATAGGCATTAATTGCATTTTCTTCTTCAGGAAATTGATTTAAGAATTTTTGAATAAAATTTTCATAACCTTGTGCGTACTTGTATTCAGTATCATCTCCATCAAATGTAACAACATCAAAACCATCTACATCTAGTTTCTTTAGATTTAAATCATCTATGATTTCTAAATATTTAAAAATTTTATGGAGATTTTGACCCTTATCTAATCCTCCAATATAATGTACTCCCGTATCAAAAATAATTTTGTTTCTTACAAAGATTTGCAAATTACCTCCATGTTGTTTGTTTTTCTCTAATACACAAACACTATATCCCTCTTTTGCTAAGATGTTTGCAGATACTAAGCCACCTAGACCACTCCCAATTATAACAACATCATATGCCTCCTTCATAAATCAATTTTTTTCTTTTTAAAATTACAAGATCTTTATTCTGATATTGCTTTTCAAAACTAGAATTAAATGTATTTTCTTTTACAAAATTTAAATTTTCTTTTAATAAAATTAATAGCTCGATATCTTTTTTAATCAATTTTAATAATTCATTTTTATTAAGATTCAAGTTTATAATTATCACGTTTGCCTGATGTTTCATTGCATCTTCAACTGTTTTTTCACAAATGATTTTACTGTAATTGTTTCTAATAAAACTATTTTCTACCATCATTCTAATATTAGTTTTTTCAAAATAAACAGCTATTTTTCTATCTACAGAATCTAGTGCTAAAAGATAATCTAATTGTCCATAATCTTTAGATAAATGAATTATGCTGTCTTTTGAACCTACCAAATCAATAATTGATTTATAAGTTTTCGCATAAGTTTTTATATCCCTACTGACGGTTTTATAAATAGAATCACCTTTATATATGTAATCTTCTAATATCAATTTATGGAAATAATCATTTGACTCTAATTCCTTCCTAAATTTCTTAAATTCATCTATAAAATAAGCTTTACTATTTTTTGTTTTTTTAGAATAATTATTTCCAAAATGAAAGTTGTCAGGTTTTATTCTATCTAATATTTTCAGGGTGATAGTTCCATCTCTAATAATAAAGCTTCCTTTAGGAAGTACTTCGGAATTGCCATGAATAAGAATGGGAATTATATCTAAATTAAGCTTTTCTGCTATATAAAAAACACCTTTATGAAATCGGTTAATTTTATTTGTAAGAGATCGTGTGCCTTCAGGAAAAGTCATTAAAGTATAACCTTGTTGAAGTTTTTTTCTTAAATGAGGCAGTCCTTTTTCAACACCACCAGATACAGGATAGAAACCTGCTAATTGAACTGCCTTACCAAAAACAGGCGAATTATAAACCCAATTATTTACAAGAAATATAATTTTAGGATGCAACATACCTATTACCAAAATATCTAAAAAAGAAGTGTGATTTGCTATGATAATGCCTTGTTTTTTAAAAAATTCATTGTTAATAAAGATTTTTTTTGATACAAATGGATTTGTATATAAAACCGATTTCATAAACATAGAAACCAATTTATGATACCAATTCATCGTATATTTTTTAGAGACAGGAATTATTTTTATTAAGGTTGAAATAAAAACTGATAAAAAAAGACTCCCAAATCCAAAATAAAAAAAGGATAAAAATGAATGGAGCAATAGTCTTAATTTATTTGGTCTTGTTGAACTACTTCCAATAAAAAGTTTAAATAATAAAGGTTGTAAAGTAAATGAAATAATAATTGCTGAAAGAATTCCAATAATTGAGACTATTGAAATTGAATTTAAAGCAGGATGTTTTGCGAATATTAAAACACCAAATCCTAAAATAGTAGTAATTGCAGACAAAAAAATTGATGTTTTTGCAACTGAAAGTTTTCTTTCACCAGTTCTATATTCGTGTAATAACCCATTTGTAATAAAGATGCTGTAATCAATGCATAAACCAAAAATAAAGGTGGCAATGATTATACTGAAAATATTAAATTGTACATAAAAAGCCCCCATAGCACCTATTGTTAATAGCCATGTAAGGCAAATGGGAATAATTGTAACTAAAGTAAGTGAAAGGCTTCTATAAAACACGAAAAGAATTAACAAAACCATAATGAGAGAATAACCAATTAAGTTTTTAAAGTCATTTTTTATGTTTCCCAATAATGTTTCATTCATTTCTTTTCTGTTTATAACAATAATGTTCGGATTGTCTTTAAAGATTTCAACAATTTTTGTTGTATTAGAGTTGAGGAGTTTAACAGATGTAGTTATTGTTGTAAAGTTTTCTTTATTTGAAATATAATCGTCAATTGATAACATTTCTAATGCTTTATAATCTTGACTTTTTAAAGGTTTAAAATCTGAATTTAGAAGTGAGTAAAACAAATTGAATGTTTCTGGTTTGAAGCCTAATTTTTTTCCACTTTCAATTAGATTATACTTTGTTCTTTCAATTATTTCAGGAGTCCAAAACAAATTCCATCTAGCAATTTTTTGTTTCTGAGTAGTTTCAGGGTAAATTAAAGCACCAACAGAACTAAAATTAATAATCTCGGAATTATCTTTAAGATGCTGTAATTTTTTCAAAATATTATAATTAACATTTATAGCATCCCGTTCAGTGTTTCCGAAAGCAGCCAAATAGATTGATTTTGAAGTGCTATTTGTTAATCCATCCAAACGTAATCGTGCGTCTTTTATGTGTTGAGGTTCATAATTTAGTGCTTCTAAATCTGTATTAAACACAACATTATTATAGGTAAAAAAGCTAATAAAGAACAAGATAACAAGTGTCATTATAACCCATTTGTTCTTATGAATTGGAAAAGCAGAAATTTTATCTATAGTATTTTTTCTAACGCTTTTATTAACATTTTCAACATATAAATGAGGAATAAAAATTAAAGCAAAAAAAGAAGCTCCAATTACACTTATTGCAGCAAAAATTCCTAAGTCTTGTAACACTTCAGAGTCCAAAAAAAATAAACACAAAAAAGCTAAAGCAGTTGTTAGACTACTGATTAAAATTGGTTTGGTAAGTTCATTATATAAAGATCTTACATTTTTGTTCTTCCTAATGTGTGTTAGTATATGCAATGAAAAATCTAAGGTAACTCCCAATAAAACAGAACCAATTCCTAAGGAAATAGCTGATATTTTGGTTCGAATTATATAAAGCAGAGCAATAGCAAAAAGTCCACCAAAAAAAGCTGGAAGGAATAGAATAATTGGTACTAGAAAATTTTTGTAAAAGTAAATAAGGATAATTAATAGAATGGTAATTGCAATGCCAACAGTTAATTGTATATCATGTTTTATTTGATTAGCATTAGCAACTGCTATTAAAGTGGATCCAAAATATTCACTTTGAACTTTATCTTTAAACATTTTGTTTAAATAAGTACTTATCTGATATAAATTATCTACAAATTGTGTATTTTTCGCAGTTTCATTTGATTCTAAGGATGGAGTAAGAAAGAGTAAAAGATGGTTTTTGTCTTTACTAATTAGAAAACTATTATGTAAGATAAATGCATCCCCAAAATTAAGTTGTTGGAGTTTCTCTAAAGCGATAAAGGATAATCCTAAGGGGTCTTTTCTAATGCTATTTTTCGCTATTATTCCTGATGGGGAAATTAAAGTTTTATAATTCTTTAATGTAATAGAATCAATGCTACCTCTGTTTAAGATTTTATCAATTTTTTTGTAATCCTTTTCATCAAGAAAAAGTGGTAAATTCTTGTAAACGAATTCTAGCGTATTTTGAATATCATCTTCATTAATTTTTCCTTGAATTTTTTTTATATAAGACTCGGAAGTTTTTGTAATAGTGTCAATAAATTGCTCAGCATATTGGGTTAGCTCATCAACTGAGCCATCTGGTTTTCTAGAAATGTTTACTATAATTTTATCATTAAAATTTACGGTTTTTAAGACCTTTTGTAAGTTGGAATTTTTTTTATTTTTTGGAATTAATTTAGTAATATCTTCTTCAAATTGAATATTTGAAGCGACAAAAAATAAAGCAAAAATAAGAATGAATATTATTCCAAAACTTAATAATTTTTTAGATTCAATAAATTGATATATTTCAAAAAAAAATCTACCCATCATTAATAATTGTTTTATTTCGATTGAAAACTGAAAAAACTAGATAACCTAGACTTCCTAAAATTATTGACATACTTGTTGCAAATAAAAAACTACCAATAATATAAGTTTTAAGGTGTTTATATATTTCAAAATTTTCAGATAATTCTTCCATAGAATAGTTATAATCAGTTCCTAAAAAAAATTGTCCTATTTTATAACTTATATAAACTATGAAAGGAATGAATGGTGGTAAACTTACATTTGAAAATGTAAAGGCTATAACTTTATTTAATTTTAATAGAATAGCCATAAACAATACGATTAAAGTATGAAATCCCCAGAGAGGCGTAAGTCCAATAAAAACACCCAATACTATGGATAAAGCCTTTTTTCTTGGAGAATCATTGTTACATAAAATGTCATCAATGAAAAAACGTTTGGTGCCTTTTTTTACAAATTTTCTGTAATAATTTCGTGGCTTAATATATACAAAAGTTAATATTACTAACCATGTATTTAAAATACTTATTCTTGTAAAATCTTCTAAAGGTCTAAAATGTGACACATGATTATCTTGATCATAAAGGACACAGATTGGAACGTTTTTTACTTGAATACCTTTCCAGGCTGCTTTTACAATGACCTCAATTTCAAATTCAAACTTTGTGGTCTTAAAACTAATATCTTTCATGGCTAACAAAGGGTACAGTCTAAACCCTGATTGAGTATCTTGTAAATTGATGCCTGTTTCTATCCAAAACCAAAAATTCGAAAACTTGTTACCAAAGCTACTTTTTTTTGGAATACTCTCCTGATTCATATTACGAGCACCTATTAGTAAAATATTTTTATCAATTTCATTTTCAAGTGCATCAATGAAAACAGGAATATCTTGAGGAAAATGTTGTCCATCTGAATCTATAGTTATTGCGAATTTGTATTTGAGTTTCTCTGCAAATTTAAATCCAATACGTAAAGCATTTCCCTTTCCTTTGTTTTTAGATAAATGGATTAATATAAGATTAGTGTATTTTTTTAGAATTTGAGGAGTGGTATCTGTAGAACCATCATTAACAATGATTATATTTTTTGTATGTACCAAAACTTTATCAATCACACTCTGAATCGTTTTATGATTATTATAGGTTGGTATAATTACACAGCAACGCAAGCTATCTAATCTATTTTTTGTTGGTGACGTCTCCATTTATTTTTTTTAATGAGACTTAAAAGATAAAAATTATGAAAGTTACTTTTTTATAAAAGTCCCATTAAATTTTAATGCAATATTATCGTCAACAAATTTAGTAATATTCCTCACTTTCACAATACTACCATCCTGAAACACAAAGAGTTCTAGAATTAAATCAGCATTAAAATATGGATTTATTATAGATGTAAATTTAATATTTGAAATACTTTGCAAGAAAAGTTTTTTTTTCACATGTTCTTCTGTAATTTCTTTAATAATTTGAATCAAACAAACACCAGGTGTTATGGGGTTATTAGGAAAATGACCTTTAAATACAGAATGGTCTTTATTTAATTGTATAGTTACATGAATAGCATCGTCTTTGGTGAGAGAAATTGATTGAATTTTGTAGAATCCTTTTATCAACATAATTTATCATCTATTGAGCAATTGAATTTATCTATTAATTGCTAAATCTACAATGTTTAATTTATAATAGTAACTACTTATTCTTGCATTTATTACTGATACAATTGCAATAATTATTTGTATCCTACAATTTAGATCTTTCTTAAAAAGAAATTAGAATTTTTAATAACATTTATATATAAAAACTTCAGTATTATTCACATTTTTTGGATAAAATAATCTAATAGTAATTTGCTTAATAGAGCAATCTTTGATAGTCTATATTGCTTAGGTAAGAAATAAAAAATTATTGATAAATAATAAATTTATAACTAGCTATTGATTGTTCAAGTATAGCAAATCAATTGAAAGTGGCAAATTGTTGTGTTGAATACTTATAGTTTTTGCTATATTATTTTTGATTTCACTAAATGAAATGATTGTTTTCTTTTTAGTTTTTTTAGAATGAATAATTTCTAATAAAATTCCAGTTTCATTAGTAATATAGTAATTATAACCTTTTCTTAATTTAGATTGATAAACATAAATCGTTTGATCTGTGTATACATTATATAAGGTATTATGTTCCCTAATCAAGTTTTCAAAATCACTTTTAAGAGTGCTAATGATAGGTTTTTTATTCAATTGGTCAATAATGTAAAGAATCTTGAAAGTCTCATCAACAATTTCAAAATCAAAAATTTTATTACCAAAAGCTGTAGTAAATAAAATTCTATGATTATTTTCTTTAATCTTTTTTATAATCAGAATACCACCAAAAGAATCACTAAATATTTTAATTTTTGCCTTGTAAACATAATCTGTAGCAAGATTAGAGAAATAATGATTGTTGAAATGAGTTTCTTCTAAAACATCTTTTTTTAATCCTTTGATGACTGATATTGAACAAGACGATAGTAATAATGTAAGACTAATTATTAAATATCGCATCGTTAATTAATGTGTTTAAAGTTCTGTTTTTAAAAATAATTTTAGTGTAATCATTAGATGATTCAATCATTTTCACTTCAATAACATCATTAGTTTCTTTATGGAAAATAAGTTCAAAGGCTGTAATAAGATCAAGCATTTTTTTTTCCTTTGGGAGGAATTTTACGAGATAATTTCCATTTAATTTAAAGTATGAAATTGTGTACCTATTATCGTCAAACATATTTCCGTTTATACTACTAATAATAAGATTATTCAGACTTTTAAACATTCTATTTGAACTAATATCTATATTACTTTTATCACCACCATCATTTATATACATCTTATCGTTTTTAAAAACAATAGAGTATTGATATGGTGATGTGTATTCCCACTTAACAGTATTTGGAGATTTGAAAACTAAATTTCCAATAGTTATTATTTCATTATTTAAAAAACTTATGCGTTTGTATTGAGTAAATTCGCTAACTATAGAGTTAGTATTAGTAGCAGTCAACATTGCTTGCTCTCTAAATTTTTGGGCTTCATTTTTGTTAAGCCGTACCTGTGCAAAAGACAGCTGAATTCCTAAACCAAATAAAACAATAGTAAAAATATTACTCATAAGCATCAATATCAAATAAAGTATCTACAGTGACTGACTGGTAATTATTCTCATACAAAAATAGCAACAATTGTTTTAAAACAGCTATACTTTTTTTACTTGTGTCATGTAATAAAATTACAGCACCTGGAGAAATCTTGTTTTTAATTCTATTTAGAATTTTTTTCTCATCATTAATAACACTATCTAAAGACCTAATATTCCAACCTATGACTTGTTTTTTTTCTTGTTGAATAGCTTCAGCAATCGATGGGTTTGTAATACCAAAAGGCGGTCTAAAAAGTTTCATTTTTTTTCCTAATATCTTGTCAACTAATTTTTGTGTCTTATTGATTTCATGAATTACTTTTTGTTTTCTAAAAAACCCCATTAAATAACTATGAGTATATGTGTGATTACCTATTGTGTGTCCTTGATTTACAATATCTTTTAGTATTGTTGGGTGCATCTCAATATTTTTTCCAATACAAAAAAAAGATGCTTTGGCTTTATAACTTTTTAGAAGTTTTAAAACTTGAGGTGTGTAAATGTTATTAGGACCATCGTCAAATGTTATAGCGACATGTCTCTTTTTTATATAAATATTTTTGTTGAGTGCTTTTAGATGATAATTCCAACCAATATTAAAAGATCCAATACTTGTTATAGTAAACCAAACGATAATTAGGATAATATACACACTTATGGGAATATCTATAAAATAGTTAAAAACAAAAAAACTGAGCAAAATGGTTAAGCCTAATATGTTTAGGGTTTTGAATGTTAACATGTGCTTAATAATATAAAACTGTGTTGATGTCCTTTAAATTGATTGTACAATAATACATTGTTAAATTCTGATTTTTTGATAGAATTAATTAATAAAGCATCAGGAATATATTGTTTCTTGATGAGGTTTGATGTTATCCAAAAGCCAAAAGCTGATGCTGTAAAAAATTCACCTGAAAGGTGTTTATATTGTATTTGAGGAATTGTTTTAAAAATAGATTCTTGCAATAGATAATAATAACTGTCGTATGCGTCACCATTAAGACCAAGAACAACAGCGTCTATATCAGAAGTTAAAAGTTGATTATTTTCTAAAAATTTTTCCAATTTTTCTTGAAGATTATGTAGTTCAATTTTATGAAAAATATCTATGTTTTTTAACCTTGCATAGGTATTTCTTTGTTTTTCAGAAGATAATAAAAAAAAACTTGCACCTTCACCAAGTGGAACTATAATACCTTCAGAATTCATTTCTTCAAGTCTAATTACTTTTTTAATAAACTCTTTACCCAATTCATCAACTCCGCCAACTAAAGCTGTTTTAGCTTCTTTTTCATGGAGTATCAATTGAGCATCAAATAAAGCCAATGGAAAAGAAGAAGCACCATGAACATAAGTTATATTATACCCTTTGCAATTAAGAGCTATTGCGATTTGTGCCCCTACAGTATTATGAGTCGAATTTATAAACAATGTTGGATTTAAGTATTGTTCATCGTTATCAATAATTGCATTTAAAAATTTTTCTGAATCTTCAATACACCCCATTCCTGTTCCAGTAATTATAGCGTCAGGAATCTTTATATTTGCTTCTTTTAATGACATTATTGCAGCGGAAACTCCCATCTTGACTCCTGTTGACATACGTCGACTTGAAATAGGATTAATTAAATTTTTATAATTAGGATGAATGGCATTAACAGTTACTGATTTGTGCGCAATGATCTCTTTGAAAAAAAATGTTCTTTCGAAGGTTTTTTGAGCCGAAATAGAAGCACTACTATTTATGTAACATGATTTCATTAGCTTTTAGAAAATATTATTGATGAACAATTTCCTCCAAATCCAAAGGAATTAGATAAAACATTTTTCAACTGTTTTTTGATTACTTTAGTTATCGGAATCATCTGCAATTCCGGAATAGGGGTTTTAAAATTTAAATTAGGAAACATCACATTATTTTGTAATGCCAAAACCGAATAAACCGCTTCAATTGCTCCAGCAGCTGCTAAAGTATGACCTGTATAAGCTTTCGTAGAGCTAAAGTCTGGTATGTTATCACCAAAAGTTCTTTTGATAGCCTTTCCCTCAGACAAATCATTATTTGGAGTTGCTGTACCATGTAAATTGATATAATCTATATTATCTGATTGAAGATTAGAGTCAGTTAATGCTTTTTGCATTGCCAAAAAAGCACCTTCACCATCAGCTGAGGATGCAGTTTGATGAAACGCATCATTGGAATTACCATAACCAGTAATATAAGCTAAAGCGTCTTTATTTTCTAACCTTATTAATTTATCAGATTCTAAAACTAAAAAAGCCGCAGCTTCTCCTAAATTGAGTCCTTTTCGATTATAATCAAAAGGGGCACAATCTTTATCGGATAAAATCATTAATGTGTTAAATCCATTAATAGTAAATTTTGTTAAACTATCTGTTCCACCAACAATTACACGATCTAATTTTCCAGAATTAATTAAACGAGCACCTAACATAATGGCATTAGCTCCAGATGAACAGGCTGTACTTATAGTGGATACATAATCACTAACACCCAAAAGTTTTGCTATTTTTTCTGTGCTATCTCCTGCATGATGTCTTCCAATCCATTTTATACTTTCATCATCATTCTGAGTGATATTGAAATAAGTTTCAGTAATATCCATTCCACCAACACTAGTTGCCGAAATCAATCCCGTGTCGTACTTACTACTCATTGGATCAATATTTGATTGTACAACAGCTTGCTTAGCAGCAACGCAACCTAATAAAGCTGTTCTTGAATAAATCTTCCCACTAGTCAGTTTAAGATGCTCGGCCAACAATTTATTAGATAAGGAAACTTCACCAACTCTAATGTAACCTTTGTGTTTTGATTCTATACTTGAAAGAGGTGCAATTCTTTTATTGTAATTAAGAAGTGAATACAAGTTCTCTTCTACGGTATTTCCAATAGAAGAAATAATACCCATTCCTGTAATTGCAACCCCTTTTTTCATTTTCTATACTCTTTAGTGTCAAATTAAAACTAACCAGAATTCATCTAATTTAAAACTGACATTTTCAACTCACAATTTATTTATCAATTATTTCCTTGGATGTAGTTGAAATGTTTTTTGAAAGATAAGAAATTATTTTGTTCGATTTTTGGAAATGTATCTTGATAAAAGCTCAATAGATGTGAAGATATTTTTTCCTTCACTAGGGTCTGATAATTTAATGCCATAATCTTTTTCTAGCATTACTATAAGCTCCAAAGCATCAATAGAATCTAAACCTAATCCATCTCCAAACAACGCGTCATGATCATTGATATCACTAACATCTATATCTTCCAAATTTAATTGTGAAATAATATTTCTTTTGAGTTCTTTTTTTAATTCATCCATCAGTTACTATTAAATATTTTATTTATAAATTCTTTACTGTGTTTGTAAATTCCATTTCTTGCAACAATATACATAAATGCATTATATTTTTTCTCATCATAATCGACCCATCCACAAAGTACAAGATTACTTTTTTTATTTTCAATTAAACTGATTGCATACTGCGTTAATATTTCTGCATTAAATTTATTTAACACAAAAAAAGCATTTTCTCCTTTTATTTTGTGTCTGATACTAATTTCACCAATAGTAATATTAGGTAATGTATATACGAAAAGTGCTGGACTTGGATAATAATTTTTTGGATCAATAATGGTAGCTTGATATTTTCTATCAGTATCTAAACTAGAACTTCTATTTGAAAGTACAATTGCCATATGTTCCTTGTGTTCATTTTTAATTATATCACTATTGCATAACACATCCGAAGCTAAAAAAGCAAGCTTACTTAAATTATCCATTTTAAAAAACTTAGGATAATCCAAAACTTGCTCTTTGTATGCTTTTTTGGCAAATTCTAAAAAAGATAGTTTTGGGTCCTTAGCAACCCTAGTTGTATTATTTAGTTTTATGGTATTATCCTTAATACTACAGTAAGCGATAATGCTTAGATCTTTCAAAATTTAATTTTTTTAAATACTATTGCTGTATTGCAGCCTCCAAATCCGGAAGCTGTTTTTAGTATGGTTTTAATATTTTTTTTTTGAGTATTCCTAATTACATTCAAAGGAACAGAAACACCTAGCTCATCTGTACCTAAAGAAGTATAAAGTGTGTTATTATTCATTGAATGCAAACCAACTATTGTTTCTATTATTCCTGAAGCACCTAAAGTATGTCCAAAATATCCTTTTAACCCATTAACAGGAACATTTTCTAGTTTTGCTCTATTGAAAGCTATTGCTTCCATTTCATCATTATATGATGTCCCAGTTCCATGAGCAGAAATATAATCTAAACTTTCAGGAGAAGTTTTTGACTCTTTCAAAGCTGATTGGATACTTCTATATAAACCTTCACCGTTTCGAGAAGGTCCAGAAATATGATTGGCGTCATTACTAGAACCATCACCAATAATTTGAATGGTTTTTTCTGAATTATTTGTAGAAGTGATGGCTAGGGAAGCTGCTGATTCACCTAGAGTAATACCATTTCTATATTTCGAAAATGGTTTACAAGGTCGATCACTTATGGCTTGTAAGGATTGAAATCCAGATATCGTGAATTCTGAGATGAGATCGCCACCAACAATAAAAGCATTGTCATAAAATTCATTTTGAATTAATCTTTTTGCGACTGCAATTGCTAAAACGCCTGAAACACAAGCATTTGAAAGAATAATAGGTTCATTTTTGAATCCAAAAAATTTTTTGATTTGTTTTCCTAATTCTGGTAAATAAGCCCGATTTTTTGAAATATGATTTATTTTGGAATTTAAAATATCTATATTTCCTTTTGTGGTTGCAATAATAAGTAATGTTCTATCAGTAATTGAGAATGATGCTTTTGAGATAGTGTCTATTAAAGACAGTAGCATCATTTTTTCTAATTTATTAAAATCGTAAATGTCACAGATAGCTTCAGCTTTAAAGACTTGATTTAAATAATCATTATCAATTAAAGCTGCATAACTAGGAGTTTTACCAATTATGTTTTGAAGTTTAATCCCAGATTTCTCTCTAGAAATTTGACTTATATTTTCAGCAGTGTTAAAACCAAGTGGTGACAAAATATTATTTGAAGAAATATAAATCGCTTTCATTTAAAAAAATTTATTTATAACTAATATTATGATCATTATTACTTCAAAATAAGCCTTTTTTAAGCTTCCAAGCTTCAAAAAAAGGTGGCGGTTTTAGTTGCAAATTACCATTAAAATCTACAAAGACCTGAACAGTTTCACCTTGACAAACAAGTTTACCTTTAGGATTAATAATTTTATATTGGAAAATCATTTTGACAGCAGGCGTATTGATATAAGTTGTTTCTATTTTGGCAATGTCACCAAAGTATAAAGGGAGTTTATAATCGCAAATTAATTTTATTATTGGAGTAGCAAACCCATTATTTTTTTGATCTAGGTAAGAAATATTATGTTCTCTTCCAAAAGCCTCTCTACCATCTTCAAAATATTTAACATAATTCCCATGCCACACAACACCTAAGACATCTGTTTCATTGAAACGAACTCTTACATCTTCAGATGTAATGAGATTTGTCTTAATTCTTTTTTCTCTCATTTTATTTTTTTTCAACAGTTTTCATATTAGCAATCATAATCACTTCATTATTTAAACGTGTTTTCCCCTTCACTAAAGTAACTTCAAAAATTTTTTGTAAAATTTCAACTTCGGTTTCCAACTTGTCATTCACCTTAGGTAGTTTGGTAATAGTTACACTTTTTATAGCTCCAATATAACCTTCAGGTGCTACTAAGTTATTGATGTAAAAACTGTAACCTGTATGAAGAGCTACAGTCTGTGCCATATGCTCTATGATGCCGGGTTCGCTAAAGGCACCATCTTGAACAAACATATTAGAATTTTTAATTGTCAAACCTCCAATGACTTTGGTTTTATTATAATATAATAAGGTATCAACCATAATCATAGGCTCCCGTTGAGGAATTAGTTTTTGAATGAGACTTTGATCTGTTATTTTTTGTTCTAATAAATTCATAGTATCTATTAATTTTTAAAATTATTCCAAAAATTAAAATAATTAAACCATTGTAATGGATATTTAGAAAGAATCCATTCTAAATTTTCTGTATATAATTTAAGTAACGCGTTAACATCATTTTGTATAAAATTGGGTTTCCTTGTATAAAGATGATAATGTGAATTAGTTTCTTTCATAACATAGACAAATAGCAATGGAACTTTAAACTTCGAGGCTAAATGAAAAGGCCCTGCAGGAAATCTAGCCTCTTTACCTAATAGTGTATGAGTTAAATATTTAGAGTTTTTAATATATCGATCTCCTGTCATACAAATAATTTCATTTCTTGACAAGGCAGCTTCAATTTCAAAAACATGAGAAAGATCATCACTAATAAATATAAATTTAATATTAGGTTTTGAAGTGACACTTTCTAAATAAGTTTTAATTGCTCTACGTTCAGCATCTGTAGTAAGAAAATGAATAGTTCTATTTTCATCAATTTCACTAAAAAAGTATTGTGCCATTTCAAAGTTTCCAACATGAGCACTTAGAAGAATCCCTCCTTTTTTTTGATCAATTAACTTTTTAATATTATCACCTCCATCATGATCATAAGTAAACTTTTTTCTAAGACCAGAAGAAATAGCAACTCTGTCAATAATGATTTGTCCAAAAATATAATAACTTTTATATATGCTATAAATACTTTTTAGTATAGAGTAACTCCGTCTTTTACGGTAATAATAGTAAATAGATTTTGTACTATTTTTTGAAAAAAAACAATAATAAGTTGCTACAAAATAAAGTAAAAAGTATGCTGAACTAAGTCCCAGGTTTTTTATAAGGAAAACAAAAATCCTATATCCCAATATATTTCCTTTAGATTTTCCTTTCCATTCGTTATCCATTTCTTAAATATAAAGGTTTCTATTTTATTTTTTTTTCTATAAGGTCATAGAAATCCTGAAGAGTAAATACATTTTTGAAATCATTGATTTCCAATTTTATATCAAATTCTTCCTCAATAAAAACTACAATATCTACAAAATCTAGGCTATCAATGTCTAGGTCATCTATTATTTTAGCATTTGGAGAAATTATATTTGGGTCAATTTCAAAGTCATCTATCAAAAAACTATTTACGTTTTCAACAATATCTCTTATATTCATTTTAAGAGGTTATTTTTTTAATTATTAAGGCTGAGTTTGTTCCCCCAAAACCAAAAGAATTGGATAAAAATACATTAAATTTTTTATCTAAAGTCTTTTTTACCAAATTCAATTTCGAGGAATCCTCATCTGTATTTTTTAAATTAATATTAGGAGCAATAAAATCATTCAGAATCATAATCATGGAATAAATTACTTCACTTGCTCCAGCCATCCAACATTCATGCCCTGTCATAGATTTAGTTGAACTTACATAAGGGCCATTGTAACCGAAAACTTCAAAAATTGCTTTCGCTTCATTGGAATCACCAACAGGTGTTGAGGTTGCATGTGCATTAACGTAACTAATGTCAGAAGTATTTATATTTGCTTGTTCAATAGCTTTTTTCATGGCTCTTGAAGGACCATCAACATTAGGTGTTGAAATATGTTCAGCATTTGAAGAAAATCCATAGCCTATAATTTCTCCTAAAATTGGTGCTCTTCTTTTTATAGCAGATTCGTAACTTTCTAGAACAAGCGTTGCACCACCACCACTAGGTACTAATCCATCACGTCTTTTGTCAAATGGTTTTGATGCTTTACTTGGATCTTTTGAGTCAATTGAAAATACACCTAAACCATCAAAAGTACCCATTGAAAGTTCATTGATTTCTTGAGCTCCACCACAGATTACACAATCTTGTAATCCGTTTTTTATAAATTGATATGCCATCCCAATAGCATGAGACCCACTGGCACAGGCTGCACTTAGAGTAAAATTAATACCTTTTAATTTATAGATTGTAGAGAGATTCATGGTAATTGTAGAGTTCATTCCTCTAAAAATGGCACCCGATCCAACTAAAGTAGTGTCCTTTTTTTCTCGAATTTTATCTAAAGATTCTATTGTAGATTTTGCTGTGCTGTCATTGCCATAAATAATACCAACTTCGTTTTCATCAAGAAATTCTTGAGTTATTTTTGCATTTTTTAAAGCCTCATGGGTTGCCAAATAAGCATAGGACCCTTCTTCACCTAAACTGATGCGCTGTCGTCTTGAAAGGTGTGTTTTTAAATCTGGTTTATCTACCATCCCTGTCAAACAGGAACGATAACCAAAAGGAACTCTTTTTTCATCAAAAATAATTCCAGATTTACCTTCATATAAAGATTTTTTTACTTCCTCTAGATTTTTACCAATACAAGAATAAATCCCCATCCCAGTAATTACAACTCTATTCATTTTAGAATTAATTTAAGAATAAATTCCTCCATTAATATTTATTACCTCACCAGTAATATACCCTGATTTTTCTGAAACCAAAAAAGAGACAACATGAGCAACTTCTTCTGGTTCACCAAATCTTCTTGCGGGAATAATTTTTTTAAACTCTTTTTCATCTAACTCCTTAGTCATATCTGTTTTTATAAACCCTGGAGCAATTGCATTAACAGTAATATTTCTTCTTGCAACCTCTTGCGCTAATGCTTTAGTAGCTGCTATTAAACCACCTTTAGCAGCAGAATAATTAGTTTGTCCAAGATTTCCTTTTAAACCAGAAACAGAGACCATATTAATGATTCTTCCATATTTTTGAACTAGCATTTTCTTAATTAAATGGTTTGTTACATTAAAAAATCCATTAAGACTTGTATTAATTACATCAGCCCAATCATCTTGCTTCATCCACATAAATAATCCATCTTTTGTTATACCAGCATTGTTAACTATGACTTCGATTATGGCGTCTTTATTATTTTCTTGCCAAGAATTTAGTTTAGCTTGGACTTCATTAGTATCAATGACATCAAACTGAATTATTTCACCAGAACCACCAGCATTTTGAACTTTTTTTAAAGTATCTAATGCAGCTTTTTTGTTACTATTATAATTTATTAGGATATTATATTTTGTGTCTTTTGCTAGCTGAATGCAAATTGCTTTTCCTATTCCTCTTGATCCGCCGGTTACTATAGCAAATTTCATTTATTTATATAATTTTTTCCATTTTTTATATTCTGGCTTACCCAATTCTTTTAGAGCATAGTAAATAGAATTAATCCAATAATTTCTAAATCCACTTCCTCCTGGTTCCGTAACAAGTAGAATTGAAAGTAGTATGTTTTTTGAATTCGTATTGAAAAAAACAACGTTTAATTTAGTCTGTCTTCTTGGTTTGTCTAGACTGTTTATAATAAATACCATTGCTACTTCGTTTGTAAATTCAAAATTATAATTGTTTACCATTTCTTGTAGCTTTTTTCTAGTAAATTCTTTAGTAGGTCTACTTGAAATCAATTCATTTGCATCAACTTTATCATTTACACTTATCATGTTTTCTGTAGAATAATCAACTCTATTTTTTCTAAGAAATTCAGCTACGTTAAATTTGTTAGGTTGAGAATAAAACATATCATTCCATTCAGGAAAAAAACGTCTTTTAACTTCATAGGCAGGCTCATAACTAGAAATGGATCCAATAAGTTTGACCTCTGAAAAGTCTAAACCAATAAAATCAATTGGATAATATGGATCCAAAAGAACCTGCTTTAAGTCTTGAGCAACGATAAATTCAATTGAAAAAAACAAAGATAACAGTGTAGCTAATAATTTTTTCATAATTTTTTAAATGTTTTTGTTATATAATGTTTTATAAAAAAAGTAATGTTATTTTAGTTTAATTTACTAAATATTATTTAAATCTATAAACCCAAATCTTCTAAATTTGTATTTAGATTGAATCTTACTAAATTGTAATATGAAAAAATTATTAATATTATTTTTATTTATATCTATCCATTCATTTGGACAAACTTTTTACATAACGAAAGTAGAAGCGCCAGTTCTAATAGAGCCAGAAATTGAAGCTTCTATTTACTATGTAATTTCTAATAAGTTAATTACTTTAGGTAAAGATGTTAAAATCAAAAAGAATAAAGAGGAATCTACTTATACAGTAAAATGTGTTGTTCAAAGAATGTATGGACCGGGAAGGAAAGCAATAGGACATATTGAATTTCTTGCCTCCAATACTAATAAGGAATTACTGAGATCGCATGCAGAGAAGGCTATGAGAAGTCCTTTTCAAGCATTGAAAAATCCACTTGAATTAATGTTTGATAGAATTGCAACTTATCAATTTCCAGTGTTACTGGGACAGCTAAAAGATATTGAGATACCTGATTCTGATCTTCAGTGAAAGAACTAAGTGGTAACATCCAAAGATGAAACTATAAAATAATTGAAAAAAACTCATATGTTTTCTTCATTTAAAACTTATAATCCAGGAAAATTAAAATGATATTTACGCTAAACTCAAACCATTTATTTTAGATAACTGGCTCAGTGCCGCTTCTTTTTTAATTTTTCTCTAATTTTTCAAAATAAATTTTTTTACAGCATTTATGTAAGGATACATTGTAACATCTTCTGCTGACAGAGGAACTAGGCTTCTTATTTCTTCATACATTTTTTTTGTTTTTGAAGAGACTTTATCTTTTACATTAAGGTATTTGATAGCTTGAGTAATTGTAATCATTTCAATAGCTACTACTTCAAAAGCATTTTCAATTACTTTATTAGTTATTTGTGCAGCATTTGTTCCCATACTAACGATATCTTGGTTATCATTATTATTTGGAATACTGTGAACATACATGGGGTTAGATAGCATTTGATTTTCGGCTGTAGTAGATGTTGCTGTAAACTGTGCGCCTTGCATTCCAAAATTTAATCCCAACTCTCCAAGGTTAACAAAAGGTGGAAGTACATTATTAAGTTTTGGATTCAACAAATAATTTAGTTGTCTTTCAGCTAGCATACTCATTTTAGTAATTACAATTTTTAATTTATCCATTTCTAGCGATATGTAATCTCCATGAAAATTACCACCATGATATACTTGTTTATTTTTAATATCTATGATTGGATTATCATCAGCCGAATTTACTTCTTCAATCAATATTTTTTCAGCACTATTTATTGTATCTAAAATAGGTCCTAATATTTGAGGAACACAACGTAAAGAATAGTATTCTTGTATTTTTTCATCGAATTTCAAAATATTGTCTTTGTCACTACCATTTAGATTGTGATTTCCATTTTTTATTAAAATACTATCTTTTAGATGTAAACGGATCAGTTCTGCAATTTTTCGTTGTCCTATATGTTGTTTGGTTTTATTTAATTCAAAAGAGAAATGTTCATTAGACGACTTTACAATTTCATTTATAGCTGAAGAACAAGATACCATCCTAAGAAGTAATTTTCTTGCATTTATTACATTTATAATACCTATTCCATTCATTACAGAAGTACCATTCATTAATGCTATACCTTCTCGTATTTTGATAGATATCGGCTTTATATTTTCTAGTTCAAAAACCTTTTTTGTCAATTGTCTTTCTCCCTTATAAAATACTTCTCCTTCGCCAATCAAAACTAGTGCCAAATGTGCCAATTGAACTAAATCACCACTTGCACCAACACCTCCATGATGATAAATAAGAGGAAAGATATTTTTGTTAATTAACTTTATTAAAAGCTCGATTACAGACCTGTGTACTCCTGAATAACCAAGCATCAATGCATTTAATCTTGCTAGCATTGCAGCTTTAACAAAAATTGGTTTCATTATATTTCCTGTTCCAGAAGCGTGACTTCTAATTAAATTGTACTGTAATTGGATACGATCACCGTCCTTTATTCTATATTGAGCCATTGGCCCAAACCCAGTATTAACTCCGTAAATAATATTATTTTTTGAGATTTTATTTAAAAAATCAAAACATTCATCAACTCTTCTAAAAACACTATTTTCCACATTAATTGAAATATTCTTATGTAGGATTTTATAAAAGTTTTGAATATCTAAATCACCTTTTAGGGTTATCATTTTCAGGTTTATATTTGATAATTAAATCCAATTTAATTGTCTAGTAATTGAAATTAAATTATTATTTTACTCTTCAATTTTAATTTTTTTTTTAGCAATTATAAAAGATTATTTTTTTAATTGATTAATAATTTAAATAAATATTATTGATAAAATTTTTTGCTTTAGTAATTTAATCTACAAATAATATAGTTGTTTTATAATGAAAAAAAGTGTTGATGTTTTAATTATTGGAGCAGGTCCTTCTGGTTGTGTCGCAGCTTCATATTTGCATAATAAAGGCCTTAATGTTAAAGTAATAGAGAAAAGTAAGTTTCCTAGGTTTGTAATAGGAGAAAGCTTGTTACCCAGATCTATGGATCATTTTGATGAATCAGGGCTTTTAGAGTGTTTAAAGGATTTTGGATTTGAAAAGAAATATGGTGCGAGATTTTTAAAAAAAGATTTGGTTTGTACCTTTTTTTTTAATGATAAGCATACAGATGGTTGGGATTGGACATGGCAAGTACCTAGAGCAGATTTTGACAACGTTCTTACTAATGAACTAATCAAAAGAGGAGTAGATATTGTTTTTGAGTATGAGGTAATTGATATTGAATTTAATGATTTAGGAGACTCAAAAACCACAATACAAAATAATGATGGAGATATTTGTACAATAAAGGCTAAATATGTTATAGATTCTAGTGGATACGGAAGAGTATTACCTAGATTATTAGATTTAGATATGCCTTCTAAACTTGAAAACAGAGGATCTATATTCACTCATTTAGAAGATATTAATCGTCCCACAGGGAATGAGGGAGTACAAGCTAGCTTTGATATAATTGATACTAATAATTGGTTTTGGGTGATTCCGTTTTCTAATGGTATAACAAGCATTGGATATGTTGGTTCATTAGATTTTTTGAATTCTTTCAAAGGAACATCTTCAGAAAGAATGATGAAAATGCTTAAACTTTCAAAATATTTCTATTCTCGTTTTAAAAATGTTGATTTTTTATTTGAACCCATAAAAATTCAAAATTACTCTAAATCTGTAAAACAATTTTATGGCAAAGGTTATGTTCTTACCGGAAATAGTTCTGAATTTTTAGATCCTGTTTTTTCTTCAGGTGTTGCTTTTGCTACAGAATCAGCTTTAAAAGCTGCTAAATTAATATTTAAGGAATTTCGTAACGAATCTGTTGATTGGGAAAAAGAATACTCAGAATATATTAAATATGGAGTAAATGTATTTAGTACATACGTTAAAGAATGGTATACAGGTAACTTACAAACCCTGTTCTTTCACCAACCAGAAAATCCTTTAATCAAGAAACAGATTTGTTCAGTATTAGCAGGTTATGTTTGGGATAAAACCAATCCATTTGTAACAAAACATGATAGATTAATAAAAAATTTGGCTCATATAATTAATTCAGGGAAAAGAATCTAGTTAAATAAGTAAAAAAAGTGAAGAAAATATTATAAAAATCAATTAATAAAAAAAATAAATACATTCTTCTACCATATTGGGTTCCTGACAAAAATTCAAAAGCGGAGTTTTATTTCCAAATTGAAATAATCTCATTTTTATACCAAAAATCACTCTCCTTTTGAATTTTGCTGTAATGTTTTTAGATTGTAACTATGAAAAAATTATTAATACTTATATTCTTTATTTTTTCACTTTTTTCATGCAAAGAATTAACTGAAAATGAATCTGAATTTTCCTATTTTTCAGAACAATTTGCAGACCTAAAAATTTTAAGATATCAAATACCAGGATTTGAAAATTTATCTCTAGACCAAAAAAAGCTCGTATACTATCTTACAGAAGCCGGTCTGAGTGGAAGAGATATTATGTATGACCAAAATTATAGACATAATCTAAAAATTAGAAGAGCACTAGAAAATATTCATATTTCTTATCGAGGAGATAAAAATAATGATCAATGGAAATCATTTGAAACTTATCTTAAACGTATATGGTTCTCCAATGGAATTCATCATCATTATTCAAATGATAAATTTACACCAGGATTTTCTTCTGAATATCTTCAAAAACTTCTCAGTGAAACAAATATAAAACTTGAAGAGGAAGCGTTCAATGTGATTTTTAATGAAGAAGATGTTAAAAAGGTCAATTTAGATGCAAGCAAAGGTCTTGTAATAGGATCGGCAGTAAATTTTTATGATCCTGATATTACTCAAGAAGATGTAGATAATTTCTATGAAAATCTATCGGTTCCTAACCCTAAAAAACCTATCTCGTTGGGATTAAATTCAAAACTTGTTAGGGTAAATGGTGTAGTAGAAGAAAAGGTATGGAAAAAAGGAGGAATGTATTCTGCATCTATTGAAAAAATTATTGAAAATCTTGAGAAGGCTAAAAAATATGTAGAAAATCAAAAACAAGCTGATGCATTTGACTTACTAATTCAATACTATGAAACTGGTGATCTTGAAGTATGGGATGAGTATAATGTAGCATGGGTAGAAACTACTGAAGGTGATGTGGACTACATTAATGGTTTCATAGAAGTATATAACGACCCTAAGGGATACAGAGGTTCTTATGAGACAGTAGTTCAAATAAAAGATTTTGAGATGAGCAAGAAAATGACTGCCCTATCTGAGAATGCACAATGGTTTGAAGATAGCTCTCCTATTATGGATGAACAAAAAAAAAAGAATGTGGTAGGGATTTCTTATAACACAGTAAATGTTGCCGGTGAAGCAGGAGATGCCTCTCCTTCCACACCCATTGGAATTAATCTTCCCAATGCCAACTGGATACGAGTAAACCATGGTTCTAAATCTATTTCTCTTGGAAATATTTTATATGCTTATGGAAATGCTGGTAGTAGCGGAAGGCTTAATGAATTTGCGTACTCTGAAAAAGAAATTGAACTGGAAAAAAAATATGGTGAGCAAGCTGATAATCTTCACACTGCTCTACATGAAGTGATTGGACATGCAAGTGGACAAATTAATGAAGGAGTCGGCACAACAAAAGAAACATTAAAAAGTTATGCTTCTGCTCTGGAAGAAGGAAGAGCAGACCTAATAGGATTATATTATCTTCCAGATAAAAAATTACAAGAAATAGGCATTTCTCCATCTTCAAAAGATATGGGAAGAGCAAGCTATGATGGATATATTAGAAACGGGCTTATCACTCAGCTGGTTCGAATTAAATTAGGAAATGACATTGAGGAATCTCACATGAGAAATCGTCAGCTTGTATCTGCTTGGGCCTATGAAAAAGGGTTAGAAGATAATGTAATCGAAAAAGTGAAAAAAGAAGGTAAAACCTATTATGTAATTAATGACTATGAAAGACTTAGAGAGTTATTTGGTGATCTTTTAAGAGAAATACAAAGAATAAAATCTGAAGGAGATTTTGAGGCTGGAAAAAATTTGATTGAAAATTATGGAGTGAAAGTAGATCAGAAGCTTCATGAAGAAGTACTTGAAAGGAATAGTAAATTCACCTCGGCTCCATATAGTGGTTTCATCAACCCTGAGCTGGTACTTGTTCAAGATGAAAAAGGAAACATAGTAGATATTAAAGTGGTGCAACCTAAAAGTTTTGCAATTCAGATGATTGAGTACGCAAAAAGATATACCACACTGCCTGACGAGAACTAGAATCTAGTTTTTATAATACATTTCAACAAGTGAGATAGGACCTACTTCTCTCCAAATATCATGCATCCCTGAAGCAGTTAAACTATACTGCATCCCAGACCTATATAAAGTTACTGTTTGACCTCCTATAGTTGAAGTTGGGTTCGTACTTGAGCTATATGCATTTTGATTTCTATATCCATAGATTCCTATTACTTCTCCAGCTGTAACTTGAATATCAACTACAATCTTATTGGTCGAGTTATCACAATACGTAAGATGTAATTCATCAAAAGCATTTGTAGTCCCAGAATAACTGGGAGGATTTGTGTTATTATGAAATCTGACTACAGAAATATTTTGACATCCTGAATTATGAGTCGGAACTCTTACACCAGTAATACAAAAATCAATAGGAGCAATAAAATAATATCCCCTTGTGGAACCATGACCACCACTACGAGAAGGTAATGGCATCATTGTCTCAGAAGAACTACAAGATGAAGAAGAGCTTATATTATGATGAGTAGCCTGAAAGGTAGGAAGAGCGGTTTGAGAAAATGCACTCACAGCAAAAAAGAGAAATAAATGAAGAAATAAAGAAATAGATTTCACAGTTTAAAAATAAGAATTATTGTGTGCTTTTGATATAGATCTACCAGAAGGATCATTTAGACTAGTAAATTTTTTGTCCCACCGCAAAGCTTCTTCCGTACTGCAAGCAACAGATTTTGATGAAGGCACACACCTTATTGCACTCTTCAAAGGATAAAACTCTTCAAAGACACCCCTGTAATAATATTCTTCTTTTGTCTTGGGCGTATGGATAGGAAATGCAGCTCTTCTCCTTGCAAATTCTTGATTAGAAATATTTTTTTCAGTATACTCTTTCAAATAATCGATCCATCCATATCCCACACCATCAGAAAATTGCTCTTTTTGTCTCCACAAAATATTTTGAGGAAGTTCCTTTTCAAATGCTTTACGTAAAATCCACTTTTCCATTTTATTCTTTCCAATCATTTTGTCTTTAGGATTTACAGACATCGCCACATCAAGAAAATTTTTATCTAAAAACGGAACCCTACACTCCACACCCCATGCCGCCATCGACTTGTTTGCTCTGAGGCAATCATAAAGATGAAGTTTATATAACTTTCTCACCGTTTCTTCATGAAATTCCTTGGCATTTGGTGCTTTATGAAAATATAAGTATCCTCCAAAAATTTCATCTGCCCCCTCGCCTGAAAGAACCATTTTAATTCCCATAGATCGAATTACTCTAGCCAGTAAATACATGGGTGTAGAGGCTCTTATTGTAGTCACATCGTAGGTTTCAAGAAAATAGATTACATCTCTTATAGCATCAAATCCCTCTTGTATTGTAAATGTTTTTTCATGATGTATGGTTCCTATATGTTTTGCAGCCTGTCTTGAAGCGCGTAAATCAGGGGAATTTTCAAGTCCTATGGCAAAAGAATGAATCTGAGGCCACCAAGCATCTTGCTTATCATCAGATTCTACTCTTTTCTGAGAATATTTTTTCACTAGAGCAGCCACCACCGAAGAGTCCAGACCTCCAGAAAGAAGCACTCCAAAAGGCACATCAGACATCAATTGATTTTTTACGGCATCCTCTAAACTATTTTTTATTTTACTAATTGAAGTTTTATTTTTTGAAACACTATCATATTCCAACCAATCTTTTTTATAATACCTTACAAATTTTTTTTCTATGCTAGAATAATAGTGACCCGGAGGAAATTCTTGAATTTTTTTACAATACTTCACAAGAGATTTCATCTCTGAAGCAACAACAAGATTGTTAAATTCATCCCAGCCAACATACAAAGGCATCACGCCAATAGGATCTCTTGCCACTAAATAACTATCTTCAACGACATCATATAAAGCAAAAGCAAAAATACCGCTCAGATCATTTAAAAAATTTATCCCCTTATTCTTATAAAGAGAAAGTATGACTTCACAATCAGAATTCGTTGTATAATTATAAAGTATATTAGAGTTATCTCTAATTTTTTTATGGTTATAAATTTCTCCATTAACCGTTAAAATGAGATCCTCATTAATAGATCGAATAGGTTGTTTTCCAGACTCTACATCAACAACACATAGCCTTTCATGAGCCAAAATAGCATTATTCGAAGTAAAAATCCCAGACCAGTCTGGTCCCCTGTGTCTCAGCTTTTTTATCATTTCAAGAGATCTTTTTCTCATCACATCTCTAGAAGAATTTTTTATATCAAACAAAGCAACTATTCCACACATAAGTATAACCCAAATAAAAAAACCTCTCACACCATTTATAAGAGGTCGAAGTGAGTCGCCTGGGTCTCGAACCCAGGACCCCATCCTTAAAAGGGATGTGCTCTACCAGCTGAGCTAGCGACCCATTTGTTGTAAGTACGCGCAAAACTAGGAAGATGTTAATCAAATTACAATAATGTAAATTAATTATTTAAAAATTATTAATTTTTAAGTATGAAATATCTAGCAATTTCATTTATAGTTATTATTACATGTAATTTTCTGTATTCTCAACAAGTTAAATCTCCGCTGATTCATTCATTTAGAGAACATAGCAAATTAAAAGAGGAAAGTATTTTTGGATTAAAATGGATTTCTCTTGGTCCTGTGTTGAATTCAGCAAGACTAGAATCTATTCAAGTAGATGAAAAAAATCCAGGAACAATGTATGCGGCATTTGGATCTGGTAATCTTTGGAAAACTATAAATAATGGAATAAGCTGGAAACCTATCTTTGAAAATCAACCTTCGCTTGGGATAGGAGATATTGCTCTCTCTCCTTCAAATTCAAATATTATATATCTCGGAACAGGTGAAAGCTTAAAGAAAGCAAGAAATTTTACTATGCCAGGAACAGGAATCTATAAATCTAACGATGCTGGAAATTCATGGAATCACTTAGGTTTAGAGGATTCATGGCACATAGGAGAAATCGCTGTCCATCCCAAAAATCCCGACATAGTTGTTGTAAGTGTATTGGGTCATTTTTGGTCAAAAAATAAAAACCGTGGAGTATATAAATCAGATGATGGAGGTAAAACTTGGCAACATGTGCTTTATATTGACGAGAGTACAGGTTCAATAGATATAGTAATTTCACATTCCAACCCCAATATCATGTACACATCTATGTGGGAAAATAATCCTGGTATTAGTGGCATGAATAGTGGAATATATAAAAGTAAAGATGGAGGAAATACTTGGGAAAAACTTGTTCAAGGCCTTCCCTATGGACCTAAGATGGGAAGAACAGGCCTTGCCGTGTCTTATACAAATCCAAATAAAGTGTATGCATTGATAGATAATCTAGCAAAAAAAAGAAATGAAGCAGCAGAAGTTTATAGAACAATAGACGGAGGAGCATCATGGAAAAGAACACACGAAGATGAACTCATGATATTTCCAGGCATAGGTTGGTACTTTGCCGATATGTATGTAAATCCAAAAGATGATAATGACATTTATGCCCTCGGAGTTAGAATTGCTAATAGCACTGATGGAGGAAAAACATTTAACAATCTTACAGGAGATGTAAAAAGAATGAATCCTAGTGCAGCGAAGTTTTTACACTTAGACCATTGTGAGCTATGGATTAATCCTAAAAATCCCAACCATTTGGCATTAGGAAATGATGGAGGATTGTATGTAAGTTACGATAAAGGAAAAAGCTGGATGCACTACAATAACATTCCAACCGGAGAGTTTTATGATATAACGATTGATAATAATCAGAAGCCTTATATAATCTATGGTGGCACTCAAGATGATGCTACAGTATACGGGCCAGCAACTGAATGGAATAACAAATTTTCTGATAGATGGAAATACCTATGGATAGACGCCTGGGATGGAGGAGATGGTTGCGTAACACAGGTAGACCCTGAAGATTCAAATACCGTATATTTTAGTATGCAAAATGGCGCTATCAGAAGAAAAGATATGTTTAAGAATGAATCTATATCAATAAGACCAAAGCTAAAAGAAAAAGTAAAAGACACGCTAGAATATAATTTTATTACTCCCTATTTTATTTCACCCCATGATAGCAAGACTTTGTATCATGGAGGAAATTACGTTATGAAAACAACAGATAGAGGAGATTCATGGAAACTAATTAGTAAAGACCTTACACAATCAAAATATCAAGAAAAGAAATCTCTTTCTGCTGGAGCTATTGCAGAATCAAAAATAAAAAAAGGGCTATTATACTATGGTTCTGATAAAGGTGCTTTTTGGGTTTCAAAAAACGATGGGAAAAAATGGATTGAAAATTCTGACGGAATACAAAATAACTATATTAGAAGCATATGCCCATCTAAATTTTCAGAATCTAGAGTTTACATGACCATGACTGGAATTAATTACGATGATCTAGGTAATTATATTTACGTTTCGGAAAATTATGGTAAAAAATGGACAAGTATAAAAATGAATCTTCCCAATGAACCAGCAAATGTTATAATTGAAGATCCAAAATATGAAGACATATTATATGCTGGACTTTTTAGAGGAGTATACATCTCTTTAGATAGAGGCAGTTCCTGGTCTTTATTAGGTAAAAACCTTCCTGCAACTAGTATATCTGATTTAGAAATTCATCAGGAATCTGGTGATCTAATTGCAGCATCACATGGAAGAGGAATTTATAAAATGAATTTGAAACCAATTTATTCAGCATTCGAAAAAGGGTTTCCGTTAAAACAAAATATGCTATTTGAAATCTCAGATGTCGAAAGGCCACTCATGAATGATACACATGGTGAACCTATTCTGAGTACTGCAGAAAAGCTTTCTATTTCATTTTTCATGAAAGAAGCTGAAAGAATAAGCTTTGAAGTTACAGATGAAAAAAATAATATTTTATGGTCTACACCTTACTCTACATCAAAAGGATTTAACCAATTTAGATGGAACACTGTATATCATGAAACAAGTAGTGATCTTCCATATTTCATTCACTACAATAAATTTCTTCCACCTGGAAACTATCAATTTCATGTTAAAACAAAAGAAAAAAAACTTACAAAAGATTTTAATGTATACAAAAATCTAAAATTAAAATGAAAAAATTAGTATTATTAATTCTAATTTTTATTACAAATAATTCTGTTGCACAAAACAGTAAACTACTCATTCAAGCAGATTCACTATTTGAAAAGAAAAAATACATAGATGCAAAGAATATATATGAAAAATTATTTTTTGTTGAACAAACTTATTCTAACAAAATGCTTTTAAAAATGTCGTTCATAGAAGAGGGTCTAGAAAACTATGAAAAAGTATTATTGTTTTTGTCCTATCATTATAATGAAACATTTGATGATGAAACTCAAAGAAAAATCAATACAATTGCAGAAAAAAATGAATTATCGGGATTTGAACAAAATGACATGGTTTATTTTAAAAATTTATATAAAAAAAATAAAAATGCTATTTATATTCTTTTATTACTGATAATATCCATATTCCTTATAACCAATATGAAAGTCCATTATTCAAAAAAAATATTTGCAATGCAAAATTCATTTCTATTCTTTCTATTATGTGTATTTACGTTGTTTATTTTAAATTTTAATTTTTTAAAAAAAGAAGGAATTATCTCTTCAGAAAACACCTTTATAATGAACGGCCCATCTTCTGGATCAGACATCTATGAAGTTTTAAAAAAAGGAAGTAAAGTATTAATACTAGATGAAAAAAATATTTGGTATGAACTACATAGGAATGGGAAAAAGAAATACGTTAGAAAAAAAAACGTATATGTAATAAATAATTAATAGCCCTTTAATAAAGACTCTTTTTCATTTAGGATTTCATTATATGCCAAAGAATCAGATAATCCAGGAAACCAATTTTTTATAAGGTGAGCTAATTTCCCTCTAAAAGTAAGTATCAAATCTCTTTTCTTTTTCTTATGTCCTATAAAAATTTTTTCTGCTAGTTGTTTCGCAGACATCATTTTTTTATCATCCCTTCTAGTAGAGCCTTCTTTTCTCCCATCACTTTTAAGAGTGTTTACTCTGAAATTACTTTTAACATAACCAGGTGAAACTACCATTACATGAACTTCTTTATTTTTTAATTCTAGTCTCAATGAATCATAAAAACCTTGCATTGCGTGTTTTGAAGCAACATAAGCTGATCTAGTGGGTGTAGCAATAAAACCATTCAAAGAAGAAATTGCTATAATAGTTCCCTTAGATTTTATAAGATAGGGAAGAGCAAATTTTGTTCCATAAATAGACCCAAAAAAATTAATATCAAATAACTTCTTAAAAACATCAAGATCAACATCTTCAAATAATGATCGGACCGATATTCCAGCGTTACAAATCAAAACGTCTATTCTTCCAAATTTTTCTATCGCTAAATCAATCATTTTCTTGTTTTCATATTGCTTAGACACGTCATGAATTAAAGTTTTATGTATGACATTCATTTTAGCAAGATTCGATGACACATTTGAAATCCTTTCCTGATTTGTACCAGTGATAAGTAATTTACATCCCTCTTTCCCAAACCGGTATGCAAGAGCTTCCCCTATACCTGATGAAGCTCCAGTTATTATGGCTACTTTATTTTTCATAATTTCTCCAAATATAAATTATTTCCTTCCTATATGTAAAATTTACTACTTTTGTAATCAAAAATAACTGTAAATGGATAAGTCAGAAATATATAGCCGTCTAGGAGAAAATAGAGAAAACTACTTCAAAGCTGGAGCTCCACCAATCATTGCTACTAGTAATTTTCTTTTTGATACGGTTGATGAAATTAGAAAAGCTCTCAATTATAAGAATGAAATTCCATTTTACACAAGAGGAATTAATCCAACTACAAAAATTCTTGAAAAAAAAGTAGCAGCACTAGAAAAAACTGAAAGTGCTCTTGCATTTGGAAGTGGGATGGGCGCAATTAGTGCTGCAATATTTTCTCAATTAGAAGCGGGTGACAATATTATATCAATTAACAAACCTTATATTGGAACTAATAAGCTCATGAAGGAAGTTTTACCAAGGTTTGACATTTCAACTACTTTTGTGAAAGGAAAAAAAGCTGGAGATTATCAAAAAGAGATAAAGAAGAACACTAAACTACTTTACTTAGAAAGTCCAAATTCATGGACTTTTGAAATGCAAGATCTTGAAGAAATAGCTGAATTCGCTAAAAAGAACAATTTAATCTCGATAATTGATAATAGTTATGCTTCACCAGTGAATTGTAATCCACATGAGTGGGGAATAGATATTGTTATACATTCTGCTACAAAATACATCAGTGGTCATGGAGATATAATGGGTGGAATTGTTTGCAGTACAAAAAAAATAATTGACCTGATCTACAACCATCAGTATAAGGTAAATGGAGGAATTATCTCACCTTTCAATTCATGGCTTTTTATAAGAGGACTTAGAACTCTAGAAATGAGAATGAAGTTTATTGGTGAAAATACTCCAAAAGTTGTAAGTTATCTAGAAAATCATCCTAAGGTGGAAAGAGTTATCTACCCACATGGGAAAGATTTTGATCAAAAAGATTTAGTAAAGAAATATCTTAAGAATCCATGTGGACAGTTCTCTGTAGAATTAAAAACTTCAAATAAAGATGAAATTGAAAAGTTCTGTAATAGCTTAAATGTCTTTAAAATGGCATGTTCATGGGGTGGTCATGAATCATTAATATTCCCTGAGATTGCTAATTATGGAAATGAATATTATGATGAATCAGAAGCCTTACCTTTAAATTTTATTCGATTCTATGTGGGACTGGAAGAGGCTGAATTTCTAATCGATGATTTGGAACAAGCATTAAAATAGAAAAATTGTTATTTTTTTATAATCTCTCCGTTTTTAAGTATTAAATCCACATCTTGAAGTAATGAGATATGCTTGAGAATATCTCCTTTAACAGCAATAATATCTGCTTTTTTTCCAGGAGTTATAGTACCTACTTCTTCAGAAACACCCGTCCATAATGCAGGCCAATAGGTAGCAGCTCTTATAGCATACATTGGATCTATTCCAAATACATTTACCCAAATATCAAGTTCATTCCATGTTGATTGACTGTGAAAAGTTAATGGCACACCACTATCTGTCCCTATCATAAGAACCACCCCTGCATCTAATAATTGATTGATTTTTTTTTCTAAAGTTGGTTTTCTAGAAGGGGTAAGTTGGTAATAAGGGAGTCTATCAGGATTTTGAAAAGAATTTCTTATATCTGTAATTATAGAATCAGGAAGATCAAGATGCCATGAATCATTATCCAAAATTTCCATGTTGTCTCTTATATATTCATAATTATATAGAGGAGAAACTGTGGGCGTCCAAAAAAGAGGTCCTAAATTCATTTGAGCAGTTCGCTCTTTAATCATATCCATCACATCTTTAGGATAATTTGGAGCACTAGAAAGACCCGTATGTTCAAAACAGTCAACTCCTGCCATCAAACCTCTTCTTATTTCTTCTGGTCTATGTGAATGAGCAACTACTTTTAATCCAAGTTTATGTGACTCATTTACTACAGCATACAATTCATCCATTGTCATTTCATCCTGATCTATGAGTTTAATAAAATCGACTCCAGCATTAAACAATATTTTTACCTTTTTTTTTGCATCATCTACTCCTTCTAAACCCCATCTATAAAGTTCGGTATCTGGATAAGGTTTATGCTGAATAAAAGGTCCTGACACATACATTGTTGGACCTGGAATTTTTCCTTCATTAATTTGATTTCTCACTGCAATAATGTCATCTAATGGAGCTCCACAATCTCTAGCGCTAGTTACTCCAGCAAGTAATAATTGATGAGCAGAAGAGGGCATAATCACATTTTTAAAAATTTTAGGATATATACTATGCCAATGAGAATAATCTGTATGACCATTTATATCTAGATGTACATGCATATCCCATAAACCAGGTATAATAGACATACCTTCTGTAGATATTATTTCTGCATTTGAAGGAATCTCTATAGTACCTACTGATCCTACTTCTTTAATTTTTTCTCCCTCAATAATAATTACACTATTTTTAATAGGCAAAGAACCATAACCATCTATCAAAGTCCCTCCTACCAAAGCTTTAATCTTATCATTTGAATCAGAAAAAAAATTAAAATGAGCTAAAAATATTAATAATATAAATTTCATAGTTAAACTAATATATCAAAGATATAGTTCCTTTATAAGTATAATTGCTATCCTCTTTACTATATTTTACATAAAAATAATAAGTTCCTGCCTGTAATCCACTACCATCCCACTCAAAATTCCTATCATAGGATCTATATACTTCTATTCCCGTTCTGTCATAAAATGCTATATAAACAAAATTGTCATCACACTCATCTATTGGTAAATTCTGCTCTTCAATAAGTAAATCAGAAAGTTTATAGGTATCATTTTTTCCATCACCATTAGGACTAAAAGCATTTGGTGGAGAAAATTCAAATTCTCCTTCATTAGGTTTTCTTACTATAAATTTAATGGTTTTAACAGTCATTTTCGGATTAGGACATCTATTATCTACTGCACTAAAAGATAAATTATAACTTCGTGGATTATAATCATCTCCTAAATATTCACATGATGGAGTCCAAAATAAAGTACTAGAAGTAGATCCAACTCCCGAACTCGGATCAAAAGAAAAATTACCACCTGGACTTTTTGAGATCATGTCTAATAAAACTAATTCGTTATCAGGTTCAGTTGCATTAATATCTACTTGAAATGGTCTATTTACTATCAATTCATATTGTTGCAAATTTGTTATTTCAGGAGCCAAATTTTCTGGAACAATAATATTTAGTATCAATTGGATAGTATCAAGGTTTACTTCCTGGCAATCATCTATATCCTCAGTAATAAAGTTAATTTTATATTTGTTAGTTCCATCATATTTAAAGTTAATACACTCTAAATCCCAATTAAACAATCCTTCTACGTGACCTCTCCGATAATTAGTAGCAGAAAATGTGGCTCCCATATCTTGGTAATTAAAATCTAGACCCTCAGCTTTTATCATCAAGCTATCATTATCAGCATCATCTGAAAAAAGTTGGATAGAAAAATCACCAGAAAGCGCAACATCCTTTTCAATTTCTGAATACTTAGGTCTACTTGGAATTTCATTAGTTATATCTATTGAAGATGTAAGTTTAGGGCCAGTATTGAGTGGCAATTGTACTTCTAATTCATAAAAAATAGTATCAGAATTTTCTAAATCGCATGTGTCTTTATCATCTAGTACCATTCCAAAAAGAAATTTATTTTTATCTTGATAATTGTATTTTTTACAGTCTGCATCAAATAATAATTTGCTATTCAATTGACCAGGAATATCGAGTTCAGAAGTTATAAAAATTCCATTTTCTTCAGGAACATAGCCTTCATAAATAAAATCGATGGTAAGGCTGTCATTATCTGGATCAACACCTCTAATAATGGTACTATAGTCTGAATTCCAGGGAATTGTGATTTTTGTAGTATCATCCTCATCAATAAAATATGGGTTTTGATTTTCAGGTGATTTTATTTCTATAATTAACCTTACTGTATCTTTTTGAGGCAATGGGCAAGCATCATCAGAAGCTATTAAATCAATAAGATAAGGTTCATCTGCAAGATAGGGGCAATCAGCAACACAAACCTCAACTTTTAAGGTATCACCTGCTTGATTAATTACACCTTCCGTAAAACTTAGTATGTCATCAGATAATTTGAAATTAACACCTAATGCTTCAAGTTTAATATTTGTCCCTGCATTTTGATCGGTAACAAAGAAATCAAAACATTTTTTTTCAGAAACAGTAAATCGAATAGTGTCAACTTCATTGTAAAATTCTGTTTCTCCAGGAAGTTTTACACCAGCATCTGGAGGAATGGGAGGATCACACCCACTGATAACCAGCATTTGAAAATCTCTTCGCCCCTCTCCTAATTTGACGCCATCTCTATATTCTTCAAATTTTATGGAAAAAACAAATAATCCGATAGAATTAGGTTTTACAGTAATAAAACCATTATTAGAAATATTTAATTTAGGATTTCCAGGGATCATATTATCAACTGAATACCCTGATTCAAATTGAACTAAATCATACGGAGGAGGAGTATTTCCTGGAAGAGCAACTAATCCAGAAAGTTGATTTGGTTGATCATCATCGTAAGGATGAGCAAGAGAATATACTATGGAATCCCCATCATCATCAGTTCCAGCAAAATCTGTATAAAATAATTGATTAACACATGCATAATCACTTAATGGAGGGAAGAGTCTTGGAGATGAATTAACAAAGTGTACTCCATCCTTTCTAATTGGAGGAAAATGTAACGAGTACACCATTCCAGTTAATCTTGGATTAATAAGATTTTTTGTATTCTTATTTCTACAACATCTTGCCCAAGCAATGTCATAACCATCAGGATCATCAAATTTGTCAGGATTTAAAAATATGATATTAGAATAAACCACTTTAATTGTACACATAAAGTCTACAGAACAAGCAGGATTAGTATAAGGAACAAATGTTTGAGATGTGATAAACATTGTCCTATTTTCAATTAATGCTCCGTCTGAACCTCTAAAAATAGAATACGTAATACTATTATCAGGACCGGGATTAGGTAAAGGAACCTCCCCATCCTGGTAACAATCAAAATATTGAATTAGAGAAATTTGGTATCTATAATGTCCTAAGGAATCTCCAACATATTTCATTTCTATTTCTCCTCCTACTATATGATTACCAAAAACGAAATTGGGATTTAACAAAAATAGAAAAAAGAATAAAATAAGGATTCTCATTAATTAATTTTGATTATATATTAAATATATGTAAGAATAACATTTTATGACAGAAAATATAAATGAAATCAATTCTGACTTAATCGATGAAATATTAGGAGATTTTCAAAAAGTATCTAAAAATTTAAAGTTTGCATCGAATAAAATAATTAATAAAGGATTTTCTAATTATCCTATCTTTATAATGTCAAAAAAAAAAATTACTATAGGCTCTCTACTTATAGACCTTAATGAAATCAATAGTAATGCTTGGAAATACTACGCAACATACCTAGAGAATATTGTAGAAAACAAATTAATGATAAACAGGGATAAGTTTTCAAAAAATTTTAAAAATCCAGATAAATATTGTTGCATAATTCTGGCCGAAGATAAAAATTCAAAATTTATTTTTGTTCCATATCAAAAAGATTAATTATAAATTTGAGTAAATAAGAAAAAAAACATGGAAAATATTAAGAATTTCAGTTGGAGTAATTATGATTTTATCTTAGATAAAAGTATTGATATAGTTTTTGGAATAATTTTTTTAATCTTTGGAATTTGGATTATAAAAAAATCTATAAGAGGCCTTGAAAACTTATTAAATAAAAAAAATATCGATCCTTCTCTTATTTCATTTTTAAAATCATTCCTGTCCATTGCACTTCAAATAGCATTAATTATATCAGTCTTGTCGATGATAGGTGTTGAAATGACTTCTTTCCTTGCTATATTAGGAGCTGCTGGATTAGCGATAGGTTTAGCTTTAAAAGATACGCTCCAAAATTTTGCTGCAGGAGTTATGATTCTTTTTTTTAAACCTTTCAAAGTTGGAGATTGGATTGAATTTGGTGGAATGGCCGGAACAGTAAAAGAAATTCAAATATTTAATACTATTCTAACTACTATCGAAAATAAAAGAGTTATTATACCAAATGGATTACTTCAATCGTCATCTCTAACAAATTTTTCAACAGAAGATAAAAGGAGAATTCAGTGGATTTTTTGCATTGCATATGGAGATGATTATGATCTGGCAAAAAAGCTATTAAGTGAATGGATTAAAGAAGATTCTAGAATTCTTGATGAAAAAGAATCAAGCATAGTCTTATCTGAACTTGCGGACAGTTCCGTAAATATAAGAGTAAGGGTGTGGGTAAGAAAATCAGATTTTCAACCTGTGAAATTTGATTTTAATGAAAAAGTTTATAAAGAATTTCCAAAAAATGGTCTTAACTTACCGTTTCCTCAATTGGATGTTCACTTGAATAATTAACTTTTTATCGACAATTTATTATGAGATATTTATTAATACTATTGATTTTTCCTTTTTTTAGATGCCAAGCGCAAAAGGATATTGAAAATAATAATGAAGAAAAATGGAAAAATGAACTTTCGGAAAGGCAATATTACATACTAAGAGAAAAGGGAACTGAAAGAGCTTTTACTGGAAAATATTGGGATAATAAAGAAGAAGGAATATATAAATGTGCTGGGTGTGGTCAAGAATTATTTCTTTCAGATACAAAATTTAACTCAGGGACAGGATGGCCATGCTTTTATGATGTTTCAGATAACAAATATGTCAGTTTCTTGGAAGATAATAGGTTTGGAATGAAAAGGATAGAAGTAATATGTTCAACATGTGAGGGTCACCTTGGACATCTTTTTAATGATGGACCAAATCCAACAGGACTAAGATATTGTATTAACTCTGCTGCTTTGGAATTTAAACCGAAAGACGAACAATAAAAAATATGAATATTGTTGGTATGGGAAATCTTTTACAAGTATTGTTTTGTTATTTAGAGGAGTTGATAATTAAACTAAGCTTATGAATTATAATGAAATAATTACAATTTTCAATAGTTTAAAAAAAAATCAAAAGAATGTAGCGAACACAACTTCCAGAGAGAGAATTTCCAAATTAAAAAAATTGCTAAAAGCAGTAATCCATTATAAAGAAGAAATTAGAGAAGCACTTTACAAAGATTTTAGAAAAAATCCCACAGAAGTAGATTTAACAGAAATTTTTCCTGTAACAACTGAAATAAAACATAACATCCGAAATTTAAGAAGATGGATGAAAGAAAAAAGAGTAGATACCCCTCCAGCACTTTTAGGATCAAAATCATACATAAAATATGAAGCCAAGGGAGTAGTTCTTATTATAACACCATGGAATTTCCCAATTAATCTTTCATTTAGTCCTTTAATAAGTGCCATTGCAGCAGGCAATTGTATTATTCTTAAACCATCAGAAATAACAAGTAACGCAGCTAAAATTATAAAAAAGATCATAAATAAAATATTTAATACAAATGAAATTCAGGTTATTTTGGGAGGTCCAGAAATCGCTAAAAATTTACTAAAAATTCCTTTTAATCATATTTTATTTATTGGATCCCCATCTATAGGAAAAGTTGTAATGAAAGCGGCAGCAGACAATTTAGCTTCCGTAACACTCGAATTAGGTGGAAAATCACCGACTATAATAGACGAAAGTTGTTCAATTGAAAATGCATCCAAAAGAATAGCGTGGTCAAAGTTTATAAATAACGGACAGATTTGTATCGCTCCTGACTATGTGCTTGTTCATAAATCTATAAAAGAGAAATTCAAAAATTCTGTTATTTCCAAAATAAAAGAGTTTTATAAAAACGACCCATCTAGATCATCTTCATACTGCAGAATAGTTAATGAAAAACATTTTAATAGAATTGAATCTATATTAAAAGATTCAATAAAAAATGGAGATAAAGTAGTATATGGTGGTAAAGTGAAAAGAAATGAAAAATATATTGAACCTACTATACTTGAAAATATTAATAAAAAATCTAAAATTAATAATGAAGAAATTTTTGGACCATTACTACCATTATATGAATACAACACAATTAATGAAGCTATTGATCTTATTAATAAAAAAGAAAAACCACTGGCATTATATATTTTCAGCAATAACAATAAGAATATAAAGAATATAATTAATAATACTTCATCTGGAGGTGTATGTATTAACCACAGTACAATGCACTATTCAAATAGTAACCTCCCTTTTGGAGGTATCAATAATAGTGGAACAGGTAAATGCCATGGAATTTTTGGTTTTGAAGAATTTTCAAATAAAAAGAGTGTTTTGAAACAAATTTTACCTAGTGCAATTGATTTTATGATGCCTCCTTATAATAAGTTGAAACAAAAGATGGTTGATTTAACTATAAAGTGGTTTTAATGTTTTTTTTTAATCTTCTTTTTATCTCCTTTTCTTTAATACTTTCCCTTTTGTCAAATAATTTCTTTCCCCTAGCTAAAGCGATTTCTAATTTTGCTATTCCCCTCTCATTTATAAACAACTTTTTTGGTATTATAACTAATTTCTTTTCTTCTGAATTTTTTTTCAATTTCATAATCTCATTTTTGTTCAATAACAATTTTTTTTCTCTCATGGGATCATGATTATTAATGTTACCAAATGTATATTCAGATATTTGTAATCCTCTTATATATATTTCGTTGTTTCTGAAAACACAAAATCCACTTGAAAGGTTCACTTTAGAATCTTTTATTGATTTTATTTCAGTCCCCTTCAAACATATGCCAGCGATATAAGACTCTAATAGTTCATAATTATAAGACGCTTTCTTATTAAGAATAGTTAAACTATTTTTCTTCATAATTTAAAATTTCAGTCTTGGATTCGGAGTAGCATTCAAATTCATAAATATTTTGTTTTTAAAATAAAAATGAGCAGCAATAGCAATCATAGCAGCATTATCAGTACAGTATTCAATTTTTGGAATAAAAATTTTCCAATTATATTTCAATTTTAGTTTTTTAATTTCATCCCTTAATAAAGAATTTGATGAAACTCCTCCCGCTATAGCAATAGATGAGATATTATATTTATTAGATGCTTTGATTAATTTTTCTTTTAAGATTTCAATTAAAGTAAATTGAATACTAGCTGCAATATCATGTAAGTTTATTTTTATAAAATCTGGATTATCTTTTAATTTATCTTTTAAAAAATAAAGTATTGACGTCTTAACTCCACTAAATGAAAAATCTAAACCAGATATTTTAGGTTTTGAAAATTTATATTTATGAGGATTACCTTCCTTTGATAATTTGTCAATAATTGGGCCACCTGGATATTCAATACCAAGAATTTTGGCAGATTTATCAAATGCTTCCCCTACAGCATCATCCTTAGTTTGACCAACTACTTTCATATTTAAATAATCTTTAACTAAAACAATCTGAGTATGACCTCCACTAACTGTTAGGCATAAAAAGGGGAAATCAGGAAAAGGTTTTTCAATAAAATTTGATAAAACGTGAGCCTTCATATGATCAACTCCTATCAGAGGGATATTTAATGAATAAGAAAGTGATTTGGCAAAAGAACAACCTACTAACAATGATCCTAAAAGTCCTGGACCATGAGTAAAAGCTATTGCACAAAGATCATTTTTTTTTGTATTTGATACTTTTAATGCTTCTTCTACAACAATAATAATGTTTTTTTGATGCTCCCTCGATGCAATTTCAGGTACAACACCGCCATAGTTTGAATGTACTGATTGAGAAGAAATAATATTACTTTTTATTTTTTTATCGATCATTACAGCAGCAGATGTATCATCACAAGAGGATTCAATTGCTAATATTACATTTCTCATTTTATAAACAATTTATTTTTTCATACAAAAATATACATACTTTTGCCAAAGTAAGTTGTCTTATCGCTTCATAAATTATTATGAAGAGGAAAGTCCGGACAGTAAAGAGCATTATGCTTCCTAACGGGAAGGTCTCATATTTTGAGAACAGAAAGTGCAACAGAAAGTATACCGCCTATTTTTAGGTAAGGGTGAAATGGTGAGGTAAGAGCTCACCAATTTAATAGTGATATTAAACGTTTTGAAAACCTTATAAACTGAAAGGTCAAGCAATTCGATTGTGATTTATCGCAAATAGTTGCTCGCTATTTATTCGAATGGGTAGACTGATTGAGCTTAACAGTAATGTTAAGCCTAGACAAATGATAAGAATTTAACTAATAATTAAATACAGAATCCGGCTTATAGACTTACTTCTATTTTTGAGTCAGATTTAGTTTCAAGAGTTTGAACAAAATCTGATTCAAAAATGGAATTTTCGATAGAAGAATACGTAGGACACAATTTCTGCTGGCAAGAAATTACAATTGAAAATAAAAAAATATAAGCGACTCTAATCATTTTTTTGGATTGAATCTTTCTCGCAAATATAGGAAACTTTATTAATTTAATTGTTATTAATAATAAATATGAAATTGCTTAATGGTAAGACTTTTATAAAAAAAACACAAATCTATCTATGTAAAAACAAAGTTTGTAACTTGCCCGTAAGTAATGTTAGAGAATTAATGAAAACAATAAATGATAATAAAAATGTTAATTTAGTAGATAAAACTTATTCTTTATGAAAAATTTAAAGTTTCTTTTATTAATTATAATTTCCAATGCTTGTCTTCCCTTTGAAGAATTTTCTAATATACCATCTATTTCTTTTGATAAGTTAGAATATAAGAAAAGTAAAAATAATTTCGATCAAGATTCTCTTATTTTAAGTATCTCATTTACAGATGGTGATGGCGACCTTGGATTATCTAAAAATGATATTGTTTTTCCCTATAATCCATATAATGCCATAATAGATGAAAATCTAAATTGGGTCACATTTGGATCTACAACTGCTGTTCCTCCATTTTATGTCTACAAACCAAATGGCTCATATAAACTATTAAGTAATGATGATTCAAGGCCTTCATTTAATTGTCAAGACTATATTATAGATACCGTATTTCAAACTACTGAACTAGATACATTCTATATACAAAAAAATGAAAATAATAAGAATATTTTTGTTGATTTCTATAAAAAAAATGGAACTGAATACAAGTTTGTTGATTGGACAAGAGTATTTGATGAGAAACTAGCTTGTGGTTTAGATTTTAATGCTAGATTTCCTCCATTAAATGTCAGCAATAAGTCACAAGCAATAAGTGGTCAATTAGAATATGCAATGGTTTCTTATGGATTTGATATGGTGCTTAATAATGAGATTTTTAAATTAAAAATTAAAATAAAAGATAAGGTTTTAAATAATAGCAACATTATAGAAACTGCAGATATGACACTTAACTCTATACTTTCAAATAACTAATTCAAATCTGGAAAAGACCTAGGGTCTAATTCATTAAAAATATTATAAATTCTTTCAAAAATTTCTTCAACATTAGGTTTAGAAAAATAATCCCCATCACTACTATATGCAGGTCTATGTTCTTTAGAGGTGATTGTAATTGGTTTTGAGTCTAGAAATTTATAAGCATCTTGTTCTTCTAGAACTTTCTGCATCATAAATGCCGAACATCCTCCAGGAACATCTTCATCCAAAAAGACAACCCTATTTGTCTTTTCTATTGATTCAACAATAGAATGGTTAATATCAAATGGAAGGAGTGTTTGAACATCAATAATTTCACATGAAATACCTATTTCTTTTAAAAGCCTTGATACTTCCAATGCTATTCTAATTATTGAGCCATAAGTTACAATAGTTATATCATTTCCCAACTGAAGAATTTCAGGTATCCCTAAAGGAATTCTTATTTCGGAAATATTATTTGGCATTTTTTCTTTTAATCTATAACCATTTAAGGGCTCTATTATAATTGCTGGTTCATCCGATTGTAATATAGTATTGTACATGCCTGCAGCTTGAACAAAGTTTCTTGGGGTAAGGACATAAATACCTCTTAAACTATTGACGAGGACACTCATTGGAGAACCAGAATGCCAAATACCTTCTAATCTATGACCTCTTGTTCTTATAATTAAAGGAGCTTTTTGACCTCCTTTAGTTCTGTATTGAAGAGTAGCTAAATCATCTGCAAGAGTTTGTATAGCCCAATAAACATAATCCAAATATTGAATTTCAACTATAGGACGTAAACCCCTTAATGCGGCTCCAATTCCTTGTCCTATTATAGAAGCTTCTCTAACACTTGTATCAGAAATTCTAAATTTACCATATTTCTTTTGTATACCTGCAAAACCCTGATTAACACCTCCTATTAATCCAACATCTTCACCTATTGCAAATACAAGAGGATTATTTTCAAATATTGAATGAAAACAAGAATTTATAATCTCCCTACCATCAAAAAGCTTACTGTTTTTATCATAAGAAGGTTTAACTTCTTCTATTTTTAAAGCAGAAAATTTAGATTGGCTATAAAGATGAGAGCTGTATTGATATTCATATTTTTGATTTTTTTCATTTATCAAATTAACTAAATAAGGTTTTGCAATATTCTCTTCACCTCTTATTATTACTAAAATTTTCTTTAGATATTTAAAAACATCACTTTTTAATGGATTTAATATTGAATTTAATTCATTTCTTAAATTGATAATTTCTCTTTTATTTGTACTACTATTCTGTGCGATTCTTGTAATTACAGTTATTGCTTCTTGTAGATCTTCAGATATCTCACCCCTATAATCTTTCCATGCAATATCTCTACTTTTTTTAGCATTTAATAAGGCCTGTTTTTCTAAATCTAGCAATTCTTCTTCTTTGGCAAAATTATTTTCCAAGATCCATTTTTTCATCATACTAATACAATCCATACTTTTCTCCCATTCCAATCTATCTTTGCTTTTATATCTTTCATGAGATCCAGAAGTAGTATGACCCTGAGGTTGAGTCATTTCCTTAACATGAATTATACATGGCACATGTTCTTTTCTTGCAAAATCAGATGCTCTAATATATGCATCTAATAATCCTATATAATCCCACCCATAAACTTCAAACATTTCAAACCCTTTTTCATTTTTATTTTTTCTTTGAAAACCTTTTAACGCTTTTGAAAGATCATTTCTAGTAGTATGATATTCAGAAGGAACTGATATTCCATAATCATCATCCCAAATTGACATCACAACAGGAATTTGTAAGACTCCAGCAGCATTCATTGCCTCCCAAAAATGTCCTTCTGAAGTGCCAGCATTACCTATTGTTCCAAAAGCTACTTCATTACCATTAATTGAAAAATCATGATTTTGACTTAATTCTTTATTATTTCTATAAAGTTTGGAAGCATAACCCAAACCAATAATCCTTGGCATTTGGCCAGCAACACAGGAAATATCACTACTTGAATTTTTAATATCAGTTAATGTTTTCCAGTCACCATATCGATTTAACATTCTAGTTCCAAAATGAGCATTCATTTGTCTTCCTCCAGAATGAGGATCTTTCGTTATATCAGTATTAGCATAGAGTTGTGCAAAAAATTGCTCAGATGTTAATTGATCAATTGCCATCATAAAAGTTTGATCCCTATAATATCCAGATCTGATATCACCATTTCTAAAAACTTTAGACATGGCAATCTGAGCTAGTTCCTTACCATCTCCAAATACACCAAACTTAGCTCTACCCATAAATACTTCTCTTCTACCTATTAAACTTATCTGTCTGCTTTCGTTTATCAAATAGTAATCATCTAATAACTCAAGTCTAGAAACCTTAATTTTATTATTGATAATTTTTGAAAAATTATTCATTGTACTGAAAAGATTTAAGAACGCAAATATAAGAAATAAAAAAAATATTATTTTTCAAATCAAAATTATGTATTAAATAATATTGGAAAAAGTAATAAATTCAATAAAATATTTTGTAAAATAGTTATAATCAAAATATTATTTGGTTCATTAACATATGATCAAAATAAAAAATTTAAAAAAAATCGTAACTATAATAATATCTATCAATAATTTTGCAAAATGAATCTATACTTATGATAATAGGAATTCCTAAGGAAATTAAAAACAATGAATTTAGAGTAGCCATTACACCAAAAGGCGTAAAAGAATTTATATCAAAGGGCCATAAAATATTAATAGAAGATAATGCGGGAATTAATAGCAACTTTTCAAACAATGAATATTTAATTTCTGGAGCGACTATAGAAGATTCTTCAAATGAAATATATAGAAAGTCTGAAATGATCTTAAAAGTTAAAGAACCTGTTTTTGAAGAATACAATAAAATAAAAAAAAACCAAATTGTTTTTACTTATTTTCATTTTGCTTCTAATAAAAATTTAACTGATGCAATGA
>Ga0310345_10000372_pt1 | contig 71930 bp, 74 predicted proteins | sample HC15DNA20500_MG_FD_204667 | JGI IMG/M metagenome (GOLD analysis project Ga0310345, IMG submission 204667) | Marine microbial communities from station ALOHA, North Pacific Subtropical Gyre - HC15-DNA-20-500_MG | ecosystem: Environmental > Aquatic > Marine > Oceanic | place: Pacific Ocean: North...
CACCTCGGCCCCTGATGATGGTCGCTCCTACTGAGGATCAAGATATGCCCAAGGAGGGGGTGGACGAGCTGATCCGCGTTGTGACACCCGTCTACAAAGCAGCCGGCCATCCGGAACGCTTCAAAGTTTACCAGGTGCCTGGAAAGCACCTGTTCAAGTTCGAGTACTTCGACTGGGTCGTCGAGTGGTTGGACCGCTATCTGGCTCCGGACGCGTGAGCGTTCCCTATGTCTCTTTCGTGCCCTTGCCCTGACCCCATCTAGCCCGGGCTAGTCCCACTTATTCCGCTAACGACACACTCGCCCTGGTTACCTTGTTCTCTTTAATGTAATCGAAGTTGATGTCGTCCCCCAGACCAGGACGCTCGGGCACGTGTACATACCCCTCAGCATCCATGGGATCGTAGAGTGTGTTCTGCCAGGGATAGGGATGGTCGATATCCCGCAGCGGATGCAGGAGTCCTCGCTCGTAGTACCGGCCATTGATCCCCATGGCGCAGAGGACGTGCATATTGGCGGGCCCGCCGCCGTGGACCTCCATTCTCATCCCGAACGCCTCCGCCAGGTGGATCAGCTTCATGATTGCGGAGATGCCCCCCACTTCGCCAGCACCACCCCGGAGTATGTCGGAGGCGCCGCTGCGAACCCATTCGGCACGCGACATGAAGCTGCCTTCCAGATTCTCCGGCCCCAACACTGCCATGCTGAGGTGCTGGTTCAACCACACGTAGGAGGACATGCTGTGCTCGTTCATGGGCTCCTCAATCCAGAGGAAGCCCAGCTTTTCGATCTCCTTGGCCAGGTAGAGCGCGTCTTGCCGGTCGTAGTGATGGTGCGGATCCAGCATGAGGTCGACATCTGGCCCTACCGCTTCCCGGACGGCGGCGCAGGCAGCAACGTCCTTTTTCACGTCGGGTGCCCAGGAGATCGGCGGCATCCAGGTGTGCAGCTTGATCGCCTGGTAGCCCTCTGCCACCAACTGCTGCGCGAAGCGACCGTATTCTTCCGGGGTGCTCAGTCCACCCGGAATATCGTCGCCAGGCATGATGCTGGCGTAGGCGGGAACGCGGGTTCGGGCGGCTCCCATCATCTTGTATACGGGGACGTTCAGGTAGCGTCCGGCCAGATCCCAGAGGGCACAGTCCACACAGGCGATGACCATGTCGTGGAGAACGGTGCTCAGCTTCTGCATGCGCTTGAGTCGATACCACAGCTTCTCCCGAAAGAAGGGGTCCTCACCGACCAGCGCCGGCTTGATCAGCCCCTCGACTACATCCTGCGTGGCCGCACCAAAGAAGTACCCTTCGGCTCCTTCATCGGTCACGATCGTGAGCATGCTGTTGGTCCCCCAGTGCTCCTCGCCTGGATGGGGATGCCCCTCATAGTCCCTGCCGATGTTGGTAAGAAAGCGAAAACTATCCACTTTGACATCTACGATCTTCATAGGTCTTGACCATCATTTCGAAGACAGAGTGACAAGGGCGTCACCAGGATAATGCGATTGAAAGTATACTTTTCTATGACAGTTGTGTCACATTTCTTGTGTCATATACAGGCTACACAAAGACGATTTGTGGCGGTGGGATCCAGGCCGCCGTCGCTCGAACCCCGGGCTCGAAGAAAAGAAGAATACTTCGGCCTGGAGACCGAAGCCACACCGTGAACCGACTGGTTGATTCTCTCAAAACTTTGTCAGGACTCCGCCGACATGATCTCCGAGCGGCGCGCACTTGGATCTCTACGATGTATCCGGGCTCCCCGCTCGCAACCCGCCTGGGACGGTTCGCGGGCTGGGCTCACGAGACAAACTGGCGAGAGATTCCCGACTCCGCCGAGTTCATTGAAATCGGCGAATCGGTCTCGAGCACGCCGATCTGGCTTACCGATCCCAACCCCTTCCAGAATCATCCCTTCGCCGAAAACTTCGAGACAGCGCTGCCGGAAAGGGTCGAGGTCGTAGTAATCGGAGCGGTCCTGGTGGGAGCGGCGGCAGCCTACCATTGGTCGCAGGAAGGACGAGAGCCTTTGATCCTGCTGGAGCGCAATGACCCCGCGCGACCGGCTCCGCTGGACGAAATGAGGGTCTCGTCGTCCTGGGCCGGTACTACGCCATGGTCTACGGCACCGTGTTGGACTACCTGCGGAGGATAAACCCCAGCGGTAGGCCGAGGAGCTTCAAGAGCGGGCACATGGCCACGCTCGGGCCATTGCCTGGCCGCCTATGAAACCGCTGAATTGGTGAGAAGCACCATCGAGAAGGAAGGCATCCAGTGCGACTACACCCGCAGGGGCTGGGTCCAGGCTACCGATTCGGATCATCTCGAAAGCCTGGAAAGCTCGGTGCGACTGGCCCGCGATTCGGGCTTCGACGACTGGAAGAAGATCTCAAGCAGCGAGGCCTTTGAGCGGAGCGAAATCCACACCTCTTATGACGCCGAATTCTCGGTCGGGTCCGCCTGTTGGCACCCTGCAAAGCGGGTATGGGGTCTTCTTCGCGCTGCCTTGAGCTCGCCCTCCGTGAACCTCTTCTGCCGCACCGCAGCGCTTCAGATCCGAGATGACGGCCCCGAATACTCGATTCTGACTTCCCGGGGCACCGTGCGCGCGCGACACCTCATCAATGCCACCGAACCAATGCCACCGAGTCAGACCCCCCTCTTCTCTTTAGGAAATTCCGTGACCTGATTCTTCCCACCCAGACCCAGGCGGCCTTCGGACCCAGCGAGGGGGGAAGCATCAAGGCCGGCGTGGGAATCAGCACCCATCGGGGGTTCTTTGGAGTCCACGGAAAGGGCATTCTGTTTGGCTCCGATGCCACCAGGGTCCCCGATGATCAAGCCGGATCCAATCAGCCCTCCCGTTTCATCACGCGAGCCGGTTGCAGCCTCGTTTCCAGATCCGCCAACTGCAACTCAGTCACGAATGGAGTGGGACCGTGAGCTACACCCCTGACGAGTTCCCCCTGGTAGGTCTAATGGACGGTAAGCGCTGTTACATGGTTGGCGGGATGGGCGGGGGGTCTGGATCAGCAGTCTCCTTTCTGGGAGCCCATCACCTGGTCCACGGAATACTGGGTATTTCCGGTCGTTGCTATTACCCCCAGGAGTACTTTTCGCCGACGCGGTTCTTTCGTCGGCCAGATCGGCGAGAGTAGAGGGACGGTCCGGTGCGAGCCAACCAATTCCGGAGGGACAATGCTACTGCTTGCACCTTGCTCCGGGAACCGACTAGACTGCACTCACACGAGAGGTCTAAACAGGAGAGCCAAATGAACCGGAAAGCGAATCGGAGAGAGTTTCTTCAAACTACCACAGGAGCTGCGGCCGTGGGCACGGTCCTGGGACTGCCGGCCTGCGCACCTCAGGAGCAGCCGGATCAGGCGAGCGGGCCCGCCCCAGAGGCGATGATCGACTTCGAGCGCTCCTTCTTCACCTGGACCAGTCACCCCTTCGAGCCGGATCCTCACTACATAAATTCTGGGGGCATGACACAGGGTGCGGGCTCAGTGAGAAATGTCCGGGTCACCTACGACGCTAAGTGCGACATCACCAATACCAAGACCGGTGAGACGGAGGAACTGTTCCTGCTGTCGCCTTGTCGCTCTGAGTATACGATCCCGAAAGAAGAATTCTTCCAGCTTCCCAGTGGCGAGTGGCGTGTCGTCTTCAGCCGCACCCACAAAATCCCGCTGGCCAGGAAGCCCTCGACCGAAGAGGAGAAGTCCAAAGCCGGCGAATTGAATCTGGCCGACACCCGTTTTACGACCAGGACGCATTCCAACTTCGCTGTCCTCACGAGCGCCCAGCAAGTGATCGAAGCTACCCTGGCCAACAAGCCCGTCAACGCCCGTACGACCTACGCGGATGAAGCGGCTGGCTACAGCTGGGCCATCGAATACCCGGCGAGGACAATGAATTTGAACGTCGAAGAAGGTCTTTTCCAGGTCGATACAGGCCCCATCCCACTTCCCGACATGAACTCGTACGACGGCAAACGCCCGATGCGAGCCTTTCTGTCATACGTCGCCTTCAGCGAGTTCGATTCCGCGGAATTCATCCTGAGGCGGGAGGTGGAGCCGTCTGAGGAAGATAAGAAATTCCTGTTCCAAAGCCCCGGAAAGTGGCGCTACACTCTGCGTGATCCCAACAACCCACCTCCGGGCCATCCGCCGCGGCCCAACTGGCCTACGGTCTTCAATGAGACCAAAGTCTTAAAGGCCTCTAATCTGTTCCTCAGCGCTGAAATCTGAGTAATATCAGTTTGTCCGGGCCGGGTGTGGCGAATAGCTTCCTCGAGATTCTCTAATAGGAATATCAACTGTCGTTTTCAAGCTGCGATAGTAGGGGTGGATCGATTCCTGTTCAAGCTCCTGTGGGATCGGATCGAACTTGTGGTCGTGGCACTTGGCACAGCCGTAGGTCGTCCCCAAAAACGTCTGGCCAACGACGTCGGTGATATCCTGGAGTATCTCCTGCCGGCGCAACCACAGGTTTGCCGCGTTGATCTCGTCGGGATAGTTACGGTTGAACGCGGTCGCTACATGCGCCCACTGATCGTTGGGCTACAACTCGTCGCCGGCGATCTGTTCGCGGACGAAGCGCTCGTATGGCTTGTCTTCGTTGAAGGATTTGATGGCGTAGTCGCGGTAGCACCAGGCGTTGGGACGAGTCTCGTCGGCCGTGAATCCTTCGCTGTCGGCATAGCGCGCCAGGTCCCGCCAGTGCCTTGCCCAGCGTTCCCCGTAGTGCGGCGAGTCCAGCAGATGATCGACGACCGTTTCAAAGGCTTTCGGAGAGTCTTCGTTGAGGAAGGCTTCCACTTCTTCCGGTGCGGGTGGCAGCCCGACAAGGTCGAAATAGGCGCGGCGGATCAAAACAACTTGGTCCGCCCTGGGAGCCATCGTGAGACCATTCTCCGCCAGCTTGGCAGCTACGAGGGAGTCGATCGGATGCTGCCTTGTGTCAGCAACCTCCGGCCGAGTGACTTTCTGGAACGCCCAGTAGCCGCGCCGTCTTTGAGTGAAGGGGTCCTTCGTGAGCCCCAAGTTCGAAGGCGGCCCCGCAATGGCGGGTGGTATCGATAGTGCAGACACGACGGTAACGGTAGCTAGAATCCGAGCCGCGATTGGTCTTGGCATTGCTCTAGGGTCTCAGAAGTTCCATACGGGAACCGGTTGTCCTTCCGAGAGCACCTCCTCTATATAGATACCCGTCTGGGGAACCGGCCTGCCTCCGGAACTCTCTCCGCGTGAGCTGTCTTGACCTTGACATGGGTTATCGCGGGAAACGGATGCTAATCTCCTTCTGATAGCGGATCTTGACAGTTCCTGCAACGGGAATCGAAGGGCTGCTGAGAAAGGGCCGGAGTGTTTTTCGCCTCCTGTTTCCTACGCTTAAACTTCAACCACGAGGAAGCGAAATAACCTTTTCCAGTTGACAGAGCCGTGACTGTCCTTCGCGACGGACACGCTCCTTCTCCGGGCAGACCAGGACTGATAGGGGCCCATTTCAGATGCCGCGACAGACGAGATTTTGACATGACCAGCATAGGTTTTCTAGAATAAAACAGTCGTTTGATTTAAACGTTCGTTTATAGCCCAGAATTGACGATGTTGAATACCAAGGAGAATATGCTGCGGGCTGCTGAATCGCTCTTTGCCCAGCATGGCTTTTCGGCGACTTCGGTGCGCATGATTACGACTGAGGCCGACGTCAACCTGGCGGCGATGCACTATCACTTTGGCTCCAAGGAAAAACTGATTGTCGAGCTCTTCGCCTGGCGACTGGATCCATTGAACCGCAAACGCCTCGAGCTTCTGGATCAATTTGAGGCCGAAGCGGGTGAGGAGCCGCCAGCTCTCGAGAAAATCCTGGAGGCTTTTGTTGGACCGCCCATCCGCCTGAGCCGCGATCCGGAACGGGGAGGGGCCCTTTTCATGCGTCTTCTGGGACGGGCCTTTACCGATCCGCGGGATCGGACCAGACAAATAGTCTACGACCAGTTTGGGCCGGTGATCCAACGTTTCACTCCAGCCCTGGCACGAGCACTTCCCCACCTCTCTCCCGAAGAACTCTTCTGGCGTTTCCACTTCACGGTAGGTGCCATGGCACACACCATTTACACTCTGGCCGATGAGCATCAACTGCATCAGTTGTCCGGAGGCGTGTGCCACATGGCAGATGTCGACCATACCGTCGATCGACTGATTCCTTTTCTGTCTGCCGCCTTGCGTAGTCCGTCGTCCTGCCCGAAAAGATCAGAGAGCTGATGAAGCATGCAATCTGGCTCCTCCTGATCCTGTGTGTCCCGGGTTGTCTGCGCTCCGTGGTTCCTCTGCCTCGAGCTCTCGATGTCCCGGCTCCCAAGAGGTGGAAAGCCGGGGAAACTGCTCCAGGAGTGGTTACCGACTCCTGGTGGAAGACCCTGGGAGATCCCGATCTCGAAGCCATTATTCAGGAGGCAGTCCGTAATAATAGAGGTCTTCGGGCAGCCGCAGCTCGCCTGGAGACGGCCCTGATTCAAGCCCAGATCGCGCATGCTGGGAGTCTTCCGACGGCTGGCTTCTCATTGAATGGAAATCGGCGGCGGCAGAACTTCATCGGCTTCCCCATCCCCGGCTCTGAAAACAGGGTCCTCAGCACCACCTTCAACAACCTGGGGGCTTCGTTCGATGTCAATTGGGAGGCCGATCTCTGGGGGCGAATTCGCTCCGCGGAGACGGAAGCCCAGGTGCTGGCCGAAGTCCAGGAAGCCGGCCTGGCCGCGGCTCGACTGTCGATCGCGGCCCAGACTGCGAAGTCCTGGTTTGCGTCGGCCGAGGCTGAGCTACAGCTGCAGTTGGCGAGGGAGACCGTCGAAAGCTACGAAACCTCCGCCCGCTGGATCCGCAACCGCTTCGAAGCCGGACTACGTCCGGCCCTCGACCTCAGGCTGATTCTCTCGGAGCTTTCCGGTGCTGAGGCTCTAATCAGCCAGAGAAAGGAGCAACAAGCGCGAGTGGTGCGGCAAATCGAGGTTCTGGCGGGGCGCTACCCTTCGGGTCGACTCAGGGGCAGCGACCTTCTTCCCAGGCTGACGACCCCGGTGCCCGCCGGCCTCCCTCCTCAGCTGCTGGACCGCCGTCCCGACCTGATCGCCGCTCAGAAGCGGCTTCTGGCGGCCGAATATCGGGTCGCTCAGGCGCAAACGGAGCTCTATCCCCGCCTCAATCTGACGGCTACCGGGGGTACGTCCACCAAGTCCCTTCTCGACCTTCTGAACGGGGACTTCTCCGTGTGGAGCCTGTTGGGCAACCTGACCCAGCCTCTGTTTCAGGGAGGCCGGCTGCGGCGCCAGGTGGAGACGGCCGAGAGCGTCTCGCAGGAGCACCTCGAAAACTACGCGAGTGCGGTCCTTCAGGCCTTTGCCGAGGTGGAGTCGGCTCTGGCCGCCGAGAGCAAGCTAAACCAGCAGCTGGATGATCTCGAAGAGTCGGCCTCGCAGGCGGAGGCAGCCCTTTCACTGGCTCGGGATCGCTATCGCCAAGGTCTCTCCGACGTGCTCCAAGTGCTGATCACCCAAAGAAGGGTCTTCTCTTCCAGGAGCCAGGTCCTGGCGCTGCGGCGCTCGTTGCTAGACAATCGTATCAACCTGCACCTGGCGCTGGGCGGAGGCTTCAACCAGACCAGGGGAGTTCAACCGGGAACACCAAATCCGTGAGCCGCTATACAACCGTCAGAGTCGCGCCCGCTGGAGACCCTCGAAAGTGATCAAGACACTTCTCAAGTTCATCCTCCCGCTCCTGGTCCTTGGCCTTGGAGTCTTCGCTGTGTCGAAGATGATCGCCATGAAACCGGTGGTGGAGACCCGAGAGCCCGAGTTGCCGGACCCCGTCGTGAGAGTAATTGAAGTACAGCCCCAGAATTTCCGTTTCACGGTGCTGGCCCAGGGAAACGTCGTCCCGAGAACCGAGACCACAGTTGTACCTGAAGTGTCCGGCCGGGTTGTCTATGTGTATCCGTCCCTGGCCGCCGGCGGATTCTTCGAAGCTGGCACTACGCTGCTAGGGATTGACCCTCGCGACTATGAGCTGGCTATGGTGGGCGCACGAGCCGAGGTTGCTCGCGCTCAGGTGACTCTGGAGACTGAGAAGGCTCAGGCGGAAGTTGCCTTGAAGGAATGGCAGAGCCTGGGCCAGGGAGAGGCATCTTCTCTGCTGCGCAGGGAACCTCAACTGGCTCAAGCCCGGGCGTTCCTGGAGTCGGCCCACGCAGCCCTGGAGCAGGCTCGTCGAAATCTGGAAAAGACAGAGATCAAGGCGCCCTTCGCCGGACGCGTCCGCCAGAAGAACGTCGACATCGGCCAGTTCGTAACAATCGGGGCTCCAGTGGCGACAATCTACTCGGTGGACTTTGCCGAGGTCCGATTGCCGCTGCCCGACAAGGAGCTTGCCTATCTCAATCTTCCCTTGAGTTACCGGGGTGATCGGGATAAGAAAAAGGGTCCAGGAGTCGTATTGAGGGCCACATTCGGGGGCAAGGAATACTCCTGGCAGGGTCGAATCGTCAGAACCGAGGGTGTAATCGATCCCCAGACCCGGATGATCCACGTCGTCGCTCAAGTGGAGAACCCCTACGGTCGTGGCCGTAACCCCGGTCGTCCGCCGCTGGCAGTCGGTATGTTTGTCGAGGCCGAAATCATGGGGAAGCTGAGTAGGGATGTGTTCCTCCTTCCCCGAAACGCTTTGAGGGGAAAGGACAGAATCCTGGTAGTGGATTCCGAGCAGCGTCTCCACTTCCGCAACATCTCGGTGCTGCGGACCAATCGCGACCAGGTGATCGTGGAGTCGGGACTGGAGGCTGGCGAGCTGGTCTCTCTGGCCGCACTGGATACGGTAGTCGACGGAATGAAGGTCAGGGTCCTCGAGGAGAAGGAAATCTCGGAACCGGCAGCAGACGCCATCTCGAAACCGGTGGTAAAGGTGACGCAATGAAGGGTGCTGTGGCCTGGTTTGCCTCCAACGGAGTCGTCGCCAATCTGCTCATGTTCCTGATCTTCGCAGGCGGCCTCATAACGATCCCCACGATCAAGGAGGAGGTATTCCCCGAGTTCTCGACCGACTTGATCAATGTCTCCGTCCTCTATCCCGGAGCCGCTCCCGAAGAGGTCGAAGAAGCGGTCTGCGTGCGCATCGAAGAGGCAATCCAGAGCCTTACGGGGGTAAAGCGCATCACTTCGACCGCATCCGAGAGCGTGGGCATCGTGAACGTAGAACTCCTGGATGGGACCAATGTCCGGGAGCTCCTCGATGACGTCAAGTCTCGGGTCGATGCCATCGATACGTTCCCCGAGGAGGTTGAGGAACCGATCATCCAGGAGCTGATCGTCCGCAATCAGGTCATCAACATCGCCGTCTCCGGCAAAGCCGATGAAAAGACTCTCAAGGGACTGGCCGAGCAGGTCCGCGATGAAATCGCCTCGCTACCCGGGATCACTCAGGTGGAACTGAGTAATGCCCGGCCTTACGAAATATCAATCGAGGTTTCCGAAGATTCCATGCGTCGCTACAAGATCAGCTTCGATCAGGTGGCTCAGGCGGTGCGCCGCTCTTCACTGGACCTTCCGGGCGGCTCGGTCAAGACCGAGGGGGGAGAGATCCTGCTCAGAGCCAAGGGGCAGGCCTATCTGGGGGAAGAGTTCGAGGAGTTGGTCTTGTTGTCTCGCCCGGACGGGACCCGAATCCTACTTGGCGACGTCGCCACAGTCGTCGATGGGTTCGCCGAGACTGACCAGTCGGCCCGCTTCGATGGACAACCTGCGGTTCTGGTCCAGGTCTACCGGGTGGGCGGGCAACGTGCCCTCGAGATTGCCGAAGCCGTCCGTGCCTATGTTGCGAGTACCCAGAAGAGGATGCCGGACGGCATTCGACTCACGACCTGGAAAGATGATTCTCGAGTTCTGGAGAGCCGCCTCCAACTGCTGGTGAAGAACGGCCTTGCGGGACTGGCACTCGTCGTGATCGCCCTGACGCTGTTTCTCCGCATCAGCCTGGCATTCTGGGTCAGCCTGGGGATCCCGATCTCGTTCCTGGGCTGTTTCCTGGTTCTTCCCTATCTCGACGTCTCCGTCAACCTCATCTCGCTCTTCGCCTTCATCGTCGTTCTGGGTATCGTCGTCGACGATGCGATTGTGGTGGGAGAGAACATCTATGCTCACCACGAGCAGGGCGAACCTCCGCTGACTGCTGCCATCAACGGTGCCAGAGAGATGCTGGTACCTATCGTTTTCGCCATCCTGACAACGATCGCCGCTTTCGGTCCCCTGCTCCTGGTGGAAGGGTCGACCGGCAAGATCATGCAGGTGATTCCCCTCGTGGTCATTCCGACGCTTGTGTTCTCCCTGATAGAGTCACTGTTCATCCTTCCAGCCCACCTCCGACATCTCAGACGCCAAGCAAAGAAGGGCGGGATCGGTGGTCTCTGGAATCGTTTTCAGGGCAGCATCGCGGGGGCGCTCAAGGGTTTCGTTCGGGTGATCTATCTCCCCCTGTTGAGATTGGCGCTGGATTGGCGCTACTTGACGGTCGCAGCCGGCGTGTCGACCTTGCTGTTGGCGGGTGGGGTAGTGGCAGCTGGCTGGGTCAAGTTCACCTTCTTCCCCGCGGTGGAGGCCGACAACGTGATCGCCTTCCTCACTATGCCACAGGGAACCCCGGCCGAAGTTACCGCCCGCGTCCTTAGCAGGATCGAACGATCGGCGGAGATTGTCAGATCAGAAGTCGAGTCCCCGAATTCAAAAGCAGGGGAGCGGCGCGTCTTCCAACACATCCTGACCTCGGTGGGGGAGCAGCCCATGAGAGTCATGCAAAGCAGGCATGGCGGAGATGGAGCCTCCCGTTTCACGGCGCCACATCTCGGGGAGGTCAACATCGAGCTTGTTCCTTCCGAAGAACGCACGGGAACCAGCAGCGTCCAAATGGCAGACCGGTGGCGGGAGTTGACCGGACCTATCCCAGATGCGGTCGAGTTGACCTTTTCGTCCTCCCTCTTTTCTATGGGCGAACCTGTCAACGTCCAGCTCTCGGGACCTTACCTGGAACTGCTTCAGGCCGGGGCCGAGGATCTCAAAGCCCACCTCGCTCAGTATCCCGGAGTCCACGACATCGCTGATTCCTTCCGAGCCGGTAAACAGGAGGTGAAGCTGAAGATTCGACCCACGGCTGAAACCCTGGGGCTGACGCTGTCGGATCTGGCACGTCAGGTGCGGCAGGCCTTCTACGGAGAGGAAGCCCAGCGCATCCAGCGGGGACGGGACGAGGTAAAGGTCATGGTCCGATACCCGTTGGGGCAGCGCCGATCCCTGGGGGATCTGGAAGAGATGAGGATACGCTCCGCCTCGGGGCAGGAAGTCCCCTTCTCCACCGTGGCCAGTTCTGAGCTGGGTCGCGGCTTCGCTGCGATCCGCAGAATCGACCGGAATCGTTCCATCAGCGTCACCGCCGAAGTTGACGAGACCAAGGCAACTGCCAACGAGATCCTGAACGATCTGGAAGGCTCGTTCCTGCCCCAACTGGTACGGAAGTATCCGCGGCTGAACTATTCGCTCGAGGGGCAGCAGAGGCAACAGAGGGACACAATTGGCGGTCTGATAAATGGCTTCGGAATGGCAATGATCATCATCTATGTCCTGCTCGCCATTCCCTTGAAATCCTACGGACAACCCCTGATCATCATGGCCGCGATTCCCTTCGGACTGGTGGGAGCCGTCCTGGGACACATCGTAATGGGTCTCAATCTCACCATCTTGTCGATGTTCGGAATCGTGGCGCTAGCCGGGGTCGTAGTCAATGACAGTCTGATCCTGGTGGACTACGTGAATCGTCAGCGAAGAGCCGGCACTGCTCTGTTCGAAGCCGTCCATAACTCCGGGAGCGCTCGTTTCCGCCCCATCTTTCTGACCTCGCTCACCACCTTCGCAGGCTTGACTCCGCTGTTGATGGAAAAAAGCTTGCAAGCCAAGTTCTTGATCCCCATGGCAGTCTCCCTGGCATTCGGGGTAGCGTTCTCTACGGCGATCACCCTCTTCCTGGTGCCGGCCGCCTACTTGATCATGGAAGACCTGATCGGGCTATTTCCTGGGAGACCAGGGCCAGAGAGGAGCAGCGAGCACCTTCGGCCGGGGAAGAGCTCCCCAGTGATTCCCGCGGTGGCACAGAGAGTCTCGGATGCCTAGAACTATCAGTTCACTCAAGGCCTTGATAGACTTATACTTCGCCAGGAGGCAACCGATGGGAACGAAGCTGAGACCGGAAAAAAGCATCCAACTTCGGGAATTCCTGCAGTCTCCGCGGATTGGAGTGCTGGCCACTGTCAACCGGAACGGATCACCCCAGATCTCACCGATCTGGTACCGCTACAGTGATGGAAAGCTTACCATGTCGACAACCGGAGAGACGCTGAAGTGCCGGAACGTCCGGCGGGATCCGCGTGTCTCGTTGTGCGTCTACTCAATACCTGATGGGTTGGAGTACGTCACCTTGAGCGGAACTGCTGCCGTTGCCGATGGCGCTTCCATCTGGGAAGAAACACGAGCCATCGTGGACCTGTATGAGCTTCCCGAGCAGGCGCAGAAGAGGATGGCTCGTCTCCGCAGCCAGAACCGGGTCATCATCACTCTGGTGCCCGCGAAGATCGACTTCAGCAAGAGTGAAGGTCGCAGATCTTCTAGAATTGAGAATTAGTCAAGAATTCATCGCACGTCTCTAGTCCCCGGACAGCGTGTCGAACGGGACCTTTTGGCCGGCAGCATCAACCTACTTCACCAAGACTAGACTCCCCAGAATCTGGTCACGACCTGAAGGTGAACTACCAGTATTACAAAGCCAAGTCTGTCAGAGCCGCGAACGACTTGAGCCGCTAGCAACATGAGGCCAAGTTCTGAGGAGAGAGCTGGACAACTCTTCCCACGCAGTGACGCACGATATCGCCTATCCTCGACCGAAGTTTCGTTCTCGAATGGGGCAGCGTAGCGGGGGTGGGACTAAGCTGAAACTGCAATTGGCTCCGGTGGGTCGACGTGGGTTCGGTCTCCAGGCCGAAGTCTTCTGCTTTTGAGCCTTTGGCTCGAGGCACGGCGGCCTGGAGACCACCGCCACGACTAGCCCACGTTATCCATAGGTTTTCTACTGCGGGGACGCCACCTTGATCGGCACCGAGGTCAAGACGCGATTGCTCTTGCTCAAGACATAGCGGAGTTCATACGTCCCAGTCGTGCTGGGGGCGAATAGCTTCGCTGGGTCACCTGCGCGACTGTAAGCTCGGCTTTCAAAGGACGTAGCCGGGGCATCCTTCTTGGCAACCGCGATAAAGTCCTTGGGGTTGTTGGGACCGGTCCAATTGACCTCAAGACTCGCTCCTGGGGAAATCTGACTTGGGGCCTTCAGGCTGGCACCGAGAGGCTTTACAGTAACCTGTCGGCTAGCCAGAACCTTCTTGGACTGACCCATCACATAGCGGAGTTCGAACAATCCCGGCGTCTTGGGAGCCTTGACCGTCAGCGGGCTACCTTTTCGGGTATAGGTATAAGCTCCATAAGTACCCTCGGGAGCACCGGCCTCAACCACGGTAATGTAGTCCTTGTCATTGCCTGGTCCCGTCCAGCCCACCTCTACAGGAGTCTCTACCATTACCTCTTTCGGCGCACTGAGGGTGGCATCTACCGCGGTGAGGCTGATGTCACTACTGGCCAGGACCCGCTTCGACTGTCCCATCACGTATCGGATCTCATAGGCTCCGGGGTCCTCGGAGGCGGTGAGTTTAAGAGGGCTGCCCTTCCGAGTATAGGTATAGCTGAGGTACTTGCCCTGGGGGGCACCCTTCTCGACAATGGAGATGTAGTCGGGTTTGTTGTCCGGCCCAGTCCAGGCCACCTCAAAGCTTGCACCGGCACCAACTTCGCCAGGGAAATTGAGGCTGGCCTTCACTTCGTTCACGGTAACAGGTGCAGCCACCAGGGTCTCTTTGGTTTCTCCGCTGACGTAGCGGACCTCGTAAACACCTGGAGTGTCCGCGGCCGTGAGCTCGAGAGGATTCCCTTTTCGGGTGTACGTGTACTGTTTGTACGTACCCTTCGGAGCACCCTTTTCCACGGTCGTGATGTAGTCGCCCTTACCATCCGGTCCTGTCCAGGTGACCTGGAATGCCGAACCCGCTCCCACCTCGACCGGAGTTTCGAGACTCGCCTCATCCGACTCAGTCGTCACTGTCGAGCCAGACGAGACCAGCGAGCTAGGCGAGTCAGACGGTTCCTCGCTTGGCTCCTGGCTACAACCACCCGACACAAATAGCGCCGTTATCAATAGAAGGCCTATTCGATTTCTCATGGTTTCGTCCCCTTCAGACGTGCGATCAATCTTCCGAGTTTCAGATCAACGCTCCTCGCTGTCGCGCCGGATCATATCACTCAGGAAAGAGCCTTGGTTTCCTCGGCAAGAACTATCACTAACGTTCCTACACAGAATCTCAGCTTTCGCTCCTGGATTTTCTATGCTTCAATACTCAGGATGGCGCGATTACAGCCTAAATCAAAGATCCATGACGTCGTCGTGATTGGCTCCGGTGCCGGGGGCGGAACCGTGGTTCACACCCTAACCAAGATGGGTGTCGAGGTGGCTCTGTTGGAAGCGGGCCCCATGGTGGACCCGTCCAAGGACTTCAAGGAGCACATGTGGCCCTATGAGGTCGACCATCGGGGGGCGGAAGAAGGGGCTCCCTACTACTTTGGCCGTCAGCAGTGGCCCTATTTTCGCGCTCCCAATGGGTTCTGGCAAGACGAAGGTGAACCCTACACGGTAGCTCCGGGGAGCGATTTCCACTGGTTTCGATCCCGGATTCTGGGAGGTCGAACCAATCACTACGGGCGGATTTCCCTGCGATTTGCCGACTACGATTTCAAACCCTACTCCTTCGACGGACTGGGTGATGACTGGCCCATCACTTACGAAGACATCGCCCCCTACTACGACAAGGCTGAATCGTTCATCGGCGTCACCGGAAGTATCGAGGGGATCCGCAGCGCTCCTGACGGGATCTTTCAAACCTGCCCGGCTCCGAAGGCGCATGAACTCCTGATCAAGCAAGCCTGTGATCGCATGGGAATCCCCTGCATTCCCAATCGTCGGGCAGTGATCACCAAGTACCACGAGGGAAGGGGGGCGTGTCACTATTGTGGTCAGTGCGGACGCGGCTGTGTTACGGCCTCCAATTACTCATCGAGTCAGGTTCAGATCTTCCCGGCGATGAAGACCGGCAAGCTCGAGATCTTTGAGCAGGCGATGGTCCGCGAGATCTTGAGCGATCAGAACGGACGGGCGACGGCCGTCTCCTACATCGACAAACGAACCCGCAGCGAAAAACAGATTCGCTGCCGGGCTGTGGTCCTGGCTGCCAGCGCCTGCGAGTCCGCTCGGCTTCTTTTGAACTCCAAGTCAAGCCGATTCCCGAGTGGGTTGGCGAATAACTCCGGGGTCGTGGGCCGCTATCTTACCGACAACGTGGGACTGGGTCTCAAGGGATACATTCCCAGCCTGGAGGGAATGCCCATCTACGACACCGACGGAATGGGCGGTGCCCACCTCTACATGCCCTGGTGGGAATTGGACAAGAAGAACAAGGATTTCCCTCGCGGCTATCACATCGAAATCGGTGGTGGCTACCGCATGCCCGAACTCGGGTCCTTCCAGGGAGCGATCGCGCGGCATGGAGGCTATGGAAAAGGCCTCAAGTCGAAGATCCGCAAGGAATACGGCGCCTTCGTCCAGTTCGCCGGACGAGGAGAAATGATCCCCAACCACCTGAGTTACTGTGAGATCGATCCCACCGTGGTGGACCAGTGGGGCATTCCGGTGCTGAGATTTCATTTCAAATGGAGCGACCATGAATGGAAGCAGGCAAGGCACATGGAGCGGACCTTCGCCGAGATCATTGACACCATGGGTGGTGAGGTCGTGGGCTTGACTACTCCGGGGCGAGAGGGCAAGGGGATTTCGGTTCCCGGTGCCATCATCCACGAGTTGGGGACCGTTCGCATGGGCAGCGATCCCCGGAACTCCGCCCTGAACCAGTACTGCCAGGCACACGAAGTCCGCAATCTTTTCGTCGCCGATGCTGGCCCCTTCGTCAGCAATCCCGACAAGAACCCTACCTTGACGATCACTGCCCTGGCCTGGAGAGCCTCCGAATATCTTGCGGAAGAAATGAGGAAAGGACATGTCTGAGCGACCGGAGTTCTCCAGCCATATGAGTGATCTTTCGCGGCGCGATCTAATCCGAAACATCGCGGTAGCTCTAACCGCCGTGGGCACAGGGACCTTGGAGCCGCTGTCAGCAAAGCATGTTCATGGCGAAGTTGGCAAAGAGAAGAAGACCGCAGGCGCCTACACTCCCAAGTGTTTCAACCAGCACGAGTATGCGACCTTGAGCACGCTTACCGAGATTATCATTCCGGCCGACGATCAGTCCGCTGGAGCTCGGGAAGCGGGAGCTCCTGAGTTCATTGACCTGCTCTCGAGCCAGAACGAGGAGCTTGCCAACATCTTCATCGGCGGCATCCTCTGGCTCGATCGGCAAATGCAGAGACGCTACTCCTCATCTTTCCTGGACGCATCCCAGGTACAGCAGGCAGAGGTGCTAGACCTGCTGGCGGCGGCCAGCGATAAGAAGAAGGAAAGGCCCGCTTACACTCCTTCTGAGGAGTATCGCGGTTTCGAGGACTACCGGGTCAAGCAGTCCTCTCCATTGGCGGCAGGCACGCGATTCTTCCAATGGACCCGACGGATGACCGCAGATGCCTTCTACACCAGCCCCATAGGCATCAAGGACATCGGCTTCAAGGGAAACGGTTACGCAAACGAATACGCGGTGCCGAAGGAGTCCATCGAGTACGCTCTCGAGAGAAGTCCCTTCGGATCCAACTGAACCTATTATCACACCTTACTGAGGAGGTAGAGATGTTTTCACGATTAGTTCCGCTGTTCCTGTTTCTGGCAGTATCATTCTGCAGTCTGTCGGCCTCTCACCACGAGAATGGTGAGACGAGATACCTGCGCTTCGAGGCAGAGGGCAGGGTGGCCTATGGGATTCTCAAAGGCGAGAAAGTACAGGAGCTGGGCGGGGACCTGTTCGGCAGCTGGTGGAAAACGGAGATCACGCACAACTTGAAGGACGTGAAGATTCTGGTTCCAAGCGTACCCTCCAAGGTCATGGCCCTGGCTGGAAACTACAAAAGCCACATCGGCGAGGCCAAACCCCCAGCCAATCCGGAGCCCTTCCTCAAGACCCCTTCCTCCCTCCAGCACCACAAAGGCAATATCGTCCAGCCGCCCGACCATGCGCCGGTGCACTTTGAGGCCGAGGTCGTCATCGTGATCGGGCGCCGCGCCAAGAATGTCTCGAAGGAACAGGCGCTCGACTACGTCCTTGGCATCACCAACGGCAACGACATCAGCGCTCGCGACTGGCAAAAAGGCGACGTCCAGTGGTGGCGTGCCAAAGCGTCAGATACCTTCAGCCCCTGTGGACCCTACATCCTGTCTGCCTCCGACTACGCAGGTCTGAACATGACGTTGAGAGTCAACGGCGAAGTGAAGCAGAAGGCGAGTACCGACGACATGATCCACGGTATTCGCGAGACGGTCAGCTTCATCAGCCGTTACACGACGCTGGAACCCGGTGACCTCATTTTTACCGGGACACCGGGGAAAACCACGGGAATGAACCCGGGCGACGTGGTGACGGTCGAGATCGACAAGGTCGGTGTTCTCAGCAACACGGTGGTCAAACCGTAGGTCTTGGACTGACGCGCCCACGCAGAAACACGCGGCTCGGGACGCCTTTGTGTGGGCTGGTTTCTCACGAACATCGCTAGCAGCGCTGACAGAGCCATGACCGTGAGGGAGTGGGATCCTGTGCTTCAACGAAGCGCCTGGAGGCATGGTCCCTGTCGGGCCCCGCTCAACTGACAGTCACGGCTCTGTCAATTGTGCGAAGATTGCTTTGCTTCCTCGTGGTTGAAGTTTCAGCTTAACTCCGCCACCGGCTGCGCCGGATCGTACATGAAAGAAACTGGTGCCCCAGGACAGGCATTGCCAATTCATGGAAGCCTGAAGCGCAAGCGAGGGGTTGGGGAACACCACGAATCGTCTTGACTCCCCTGCTTCGCCAAGCTTCGAGCCCTTTGTCCGCGTATCTTGCTGCACCCCAACCCCTCGCTCGCGCTCCAGGATTTCACGACCTAACAATCTCAGAGTCAATAGGTTAGACCCTTGTGGCTAAGGAACAGTAAAATCAAGTTTCAGGCTAGAACGTCTGCGTCAAGAGTTTCTTGACGCCAGGAAGCGCCTGAGCCACGCGCTCGGCCAGGCATTCGGGACCTAAACGCCCGATAGGGTGATCAATGACCGCGAAGGGGTAGTTGGCCAGCCCCATGTTCTCCGCCATGACCTCGGCGGTGTGCACAAACGCCCCGGTACAAATCAGGGCACAGGGGATTCCACGGGACTCCAGGGTTATGGCATCGTGCATACTGCACGCGCTACAGGACCCTCAGTCCCCAACCCCGACCAAGGCAAAGTGACAGCGCTGCGCTATCAGGTCCACCAGGTCGTTTGGGGCGGTTCGACTGGCGTTAGTCTTGGACACGAAAACCACTTCGAGCGGTGGACCGAAATCCTCTTCCAGGCTCGAAGCAACCCGCCGAAGAACATCCTCCGAACCGGGCTTGCTGTTTCCCAGTAAGCCCACGATGGGGTGCTCGAAGTTGGAGGAGCGTTGGGCCATCTCCGGGGTTCGTTTAAGCGGTGAAGTGGTTGGGTCGAATAGCTCAATTGTCATTTCGTTCTCCTCTTCGACTAGGAATTCGTCTCAACAATCCAGACAAACTCCGACCCCCTTGGTCACAGCCCTGGAACCAATGCCGCGTTGTGCCCCCAACCACGGGGGGATTAGGGCGGAGAACCCTCCACCCTCTCCTCCGGCACACACCAACAGGATGTCGGTCGGCTCTGGTACCAGCGAGAAGGAGGCGGATTTTCCACTTCCTGAGTGGCGTCCAGTGTGTTTCAGCTCCTTGGCAGGAATCTTGCTGGTGTTGTAAAGCGTTTCGCAGAAATCGTCTCGGGTCCAACCAGCGCGCTGAAAGATCGCTCGGTGTTCGGGACACAGAATCACGACGATCTCTGCGCCTGTGTAATTGGTGGCTCCTGCTACTTTGCTGAATGCCTGCATCAAACCGTCTGGCTCATCGTTGGCATGATCGGCCACGTAGTGGGGAGCTTCCGCGGCGAATACGGTAACGGCACTGACGTCTAAGGGGACTCCCAGCCCTTCCCCCAGTCCGGGCCAGGACCCGGAGGGGCCCTCAGCCAGACAGTAGGAAATCTTGCCAGGATGTCCGATGGTACTCTGGTCCAGATCCCCGGGGACGCTGCCGCAGGCATTGCGGACCACCAGATTAAGCGCCCTGCCGACGGTCAGGTTAGAACGATTGCCGCTGCCCAGCGCAGAGGAGCCGGAGTTGAATCGCAGCTCCTTCACTAGTGGACCGTGTACGATGACCAATGGTGCCGATCCGCCCGTGCTGGCAGTCGGACCAACCACGTTGAAACAAGGGTCCAGAATGGCCTCCACAGCAGCCAACACGACCGGGAAGAGATCATCTGTGCATCCCGCCATGACCGCATTAGCGGCGACATGGCCGGCGGTGATCACTCGCTCCCGCTCCACAACCCGACCGATCTCCTCATCTGACGGGTAGTTGGAGGCATCCAGCATCCGGCCGATCCGATCGGGCGTTGGAGGGACTACGGGCAGCCCGTCCGACCAACCCTGTTCGTAGGCGTATTCGATGGCCGCTGCGCCGTCAGAAACCTGGTGTCCCGCCATTGGATGAGCTCCCCGATCCCGTAGTGCCGGGATCATTTAACGGCTAGCATAGGAGCGAGCCTAGGCGATCGTCAACCAAGAGTATCCCCCCTGCCACTGTCTATGGGATAATTCCGAGTTGTGCGGCCTTGGCCCGAATTCTCTCCAGAAGGTCTGCGCACGGTTCCAGACTCAGGCCGTCGGGCGTGGGCAGGGCCAGGTAGGCAAATTCGTAAAGATCGAATCCGGTAAAACGGGGATCGTGGAACACGGTCTCCAGATCATCGAGATATTCCTCGATTCCGACCGCACGACCGATGTAGCGATTGAGATGGACCGGTAGGTCGAGACTGCTGACTAAGCCGAAGGCCTCAGCCACGACAGCGTCCTGTAGGGACGGTCCGAGCCGGCTCCTCTCCAGGATCGACTCGATCGGATCCTCCAAGCCCTCGAACCAGCTGGTACGCAGCGTGATAGCGTCCACCAGACCTCCGTTGGGCCAGGCCTGCCAATCAAAGTGAAGGTTAGCCGGAAAACCCATCATCTGTCCATGGCAGGCATCCGATCGAAATGCCTCCGTATGGATGTGAGCCTGTACCCGTCTGCTGGCTTCCTTGAAAAACCTCGTATAGTGATCGCCCCGAAGCCGAGCCAGACGCTCCTGATGGTAGCCCGCACCCAACAACTCCTCTCCAAACCTTTCCCGATACTCCTCTGCTATGGATGGATTGAAGCCATAGTCCCATGGCTCATCGGTCAACGAGCCGTGAGCTGAGATCCTGATGTCCACCCCGTCTACCCCTGCTTCGATCAGGCGGTCAATCCACCCCAGCCACAGCTTCTGTACCTGGGGATCGGCCTCACAAGGCCTGCAAGCAAGGGTTTCGTTCTTGCCCTGGGAAAACGCGATACAGCCACCAGGCGCTCCCTTCCCCGGACGAGTTATCTGAGTCCAGTTCGACTTCGAAGGGGCCATAACCGGAGTCGAACTCCAGGCCCCCCGTACGAAGATCCCGCGGACAGATCCAGATGGCGCTGCGGCTGGCAACAACGATTGGGAGAGGTGCCGGATCGGCTCCGTAGGCCTCTATCATTCCCACTTCGGTGTTCTTGAAGTCAGCTCGCTCATCCTTGAAGTCCGTCGTCACCGCAATTAACCGATCAAAGAGATCGAGCCATTCCAGGGTAAGGACCCGAACCGGCTGTTTGTGCGCCGTAACCAGGTTTCCATAGTAGTCGCGTACCTCCCTGGTTGAGGGTTCGATCCGGTCGTCGAAGCTAAACGGCCCTTGGTAGAGCTGATAACGGTAATTGCTTGGGCTTGTCCAGATTTGCAGGTGGTCTCGAGTGATCCTGGTAGGAGAGTCGTCTCGTTTGATCAGGCGAATCTTCTTGATGGACTGTCCCAGGGCGTTCGATGGTGTTTGAAGCGGCCGGCGTTAGATTCGGGTTTCGGGATGGCGCTCCGTGAAGGGGATCACTTGCTGTAGAGTCCCACCTATTCGGGTAGCCTTGGCGGCATGGGCCTCCGGTGAACCCTCGGGGTAGGTCCCGGATAACCCCGTATTGAACGGTTTGAGCACGCCGTAGATTTCCAGCCCATACTTATGGGCAACCGGAACCGCTGCCTTGAGGGGCTCCCCAATCTCCTTGAGAGTGCGTTGCCCATATTTCATGAAGTCGAAGAGATTTTCGGCCCAGAAGGAATCGGGATCAATATCGCCGTAGTAAAGCCAATAGATGCGACTAACGCCGACGGCTTTGAGCCTGGAAATCATCTGGTCAAGGAGTGCGTAGGTGTAGACTCCCGCCCGAACGTCGTCGGGAAAATCTACGGTCGCTGAAAGAACGAAGGGTCGTTGTCCACTTGGCATCAGATCGGGACCTCATAGTATTCAAGCGCCCACTCCTGCATATAGCGAACTCGGCTTGCTCTCACGTGATATAGGATGAATTGAGGGTTATCCATACTACCCAGAAACTGGCGCAGCAGGGCATTCCCATCCCATATCTCTTGGAGGACAACCGGGTCTGCCACGATCTCAGCGACACCGGTTATCCGCAGCTGATTGTGATCCGCGTCCAGGTAACATAGCTCGACTCTGGGGTTGGACTGGATCTCGACCGTCTTGTGGTAGGACCGCAAATTCGCCACATAGACATCGAATCCGTCCGTTCTGACTGGAGAAACTGGCCTCACTCTCGGCTGGCTGCCGTCCATCGTCGCCAAATAGGGAAATCGATCGGACTGAATCACTGCAAGCGCAAGACCGACCAGCTGATCGGGATCGAGGGGTTTTGGTTGGGGCTTAGTCATCGAAGTATTCTACATTGGCGTACACTACTCTTACTGATCTTCTCGGACCGCCGCTTGCAAGGAGCATATTCATGTACCCGGCACACCTGATTTTCCTTCTCCACACGTTGTTAACCTTTACCAGCTGGAGCGAAGCAGACGACTCGGCTTTGATCGAAGCAGTCAAGAAAGGTGACGCGGCAGCCGCACAGATACTGCTAACCCAAGGTTCTAACGTCGAGGCGAAAGGACAGGAGGGGCAGACAGCGCTGATCCTGGCCACCGACAAGGGCGACGTCGTAATGGTGCACACTCTCCTAGCCAAGGGTGCCAACGTGGACTCCAGGGACTCCAGTGGACGGACACCGCTCATGACTGCGGTAGGACGTGCGGACATCTCCACCGCCCAGGTCCTGCTGGCTACGGGCGCTCAGACGGGGATAGCAGACGATGAGGGCCGAACTCCCCTGTTGGTAGCGGTAGAATCGGGCTCGGTCGCAATCGTCCAAGCCTTGATTGCCGCGGGCGCGAAGGTCAACCAGGGGGATGGCAAGGACCAGACTCCGCTGCTAAACGCGTCCGGATTCGGGAACGTTTCTACCATCCAAGCTCTGCTGGCAGCCGGTGCCGACGTCCATGCTCGGGATCGAGAGGGCCGCACGGCGCTATTGATAGCGTCACGCCGGGGAGACGTCGCTGCGGTGAGGGCACTTCTTGCGTCCAAGGCCGACGCGAATGTGCAAGACCAGAATGGGAGACTCCTCTACTCAATGCTGCCGGTACGGGTGACAGTGCTATTACACAAGCCCTGGTTGCCGCCGGAGCGGATCCTCACGTCACGGATCAAGAAGAGCGGACTCCCCTGACACTGGCGGCGGAAAAGGGGGACGTGGCCTCGGTCCAGGTGCTGCTGGCCAAGGGAGCCAAATTCGATGTCAAGGACAAAGACAACAGAACCCCCCTTCTTCGTGCAATAGACAAAGGCTATATCGCGGTGGTTCACGCGTTCCTGGCAGCCGGCGCCGATCTGAATACCAAGGACAAGGAAGAGCAGACTCCACTGATCTTGGCGACCGACAAGGGCTTCACCCCAATCGTGCAGGCTCTCCTGGCCAAGGGCGCCGATGTGAACGCGCAGGGAAAGTATGGGATGACCCCTTTGATGTTGGCATCGCTGCTGGGTCACTCCCTGATCATGGACGCGATACTGGCTAGCAAGGTCGACCTGAACAAAAAGGATGACAACGGCCAAAGCCCCTTGATGTGGGCAGCTGCTGGAGACAACGCCCATATTGTGAAAAGCCTCCTCACCTTGGGCGCCAAGATCAACGACCAGGCCAACAATGGAATGAACGCCTTGATGATAGCCTCGGCTCGGGATGCTGCCGAGACCTTGGAAGTCCTACTGACAGCGGGGGCCAAGACGAAGAGCAGGACTGAGAACGGCCAGCCTGCCCTCAGGATGGCGGAGGAAAAAGGCCACCTGCCCAGTGCCAAGGTGCTCCGAGAGGTGGAGGTCGAGAAGTAGTTCTGAGACGTCGTCTCAACAGAGACGAATGATCACGGCTCTGGCTTCGTCTCGGGAGCCTGCGGTTCGATCTTGATGGGAGTAATCTCCGGGGAAGCTTCCTTTCCGTCAACCGCCTCCAGCGCCTCGATGAACCGTTGCACCGATTCACCAATGACTTCTATCAGCGTCGGCAGCCCCTTGACTTCAACAGCGCCCACTCGACAGCCACTGGTCCAGGTGGTGGCAGGAATGGCGCCCGATGGATTCCGGATCATCCGGACAGTCTGGTTCAATTGGATATCGATTCCGAAGACATAGAGCCCCTCGGCCTCGCTTTTCACGGTGTTCACATTGACATACAGATAGGGGGAACCCTCCTCCACTACCCACCGTTCGGCTCCCACATAGCGAACCCCAGCCTCCCTCAAACGACGCCTCACCTTCTCTTCAACTGCCTGGGTGGTCAGCCCGTCCTCCTGAGCATCGGCTCTCAGATCCTCGACGACGACGACGTGAATTCCGTCCAGATCTCGAAGCGACTCCCGATCCAGGACTCCTCCTACCACCCGTTGAGCCCGTAAGGGACAAACGGGCGATAACGTCAAAAAAAAGGAGTAATCCGACTACCCATCTCTCCTACTTCATCTCTGCTTTTCCTCAGCAATTCGTGTAGAGAGGAGCGGTCTACTCCCCACCCAAGGGACGCTCAACAATAAGGTGTTCCTGCACCGGCCGGCCTTCGATCAGATGCTCCTGAATAATTCGCTCCAGCACTTCTGGGTCGCAGCGACGGTACCACGTCCCCTCGGGGTAGACCACAGCGGTGGGCCCATCCAGGCAGATGCGTAGGCAGTCCACCTTGCTTCTGTAGATTCCACCCCGTTCTGAGAGTCCCAATTCCTTCAAGCGACGCTTGAGATAGTTCCAGGCTTCGAGCGTTCGTTCCCGGTCAGCGCACTTCGGCTTGGCCTGATCACAACAGAGAAAGATGTGGCGCCTGCATACTGAAATCCCCAAGGTTTCAGCCGCCTGCCGCAACTGCTTCAGTGAAACTTCCGAAGCGCCAGTTGGCGAGGAAGACTCGGAGTCGTCCGGCGTGCCCATGGCACGAAAGTGTAGCACGACTGATAAGATGGGATAGTCCTTGTCGTAAGATCTGCAACCGACCTGGCAAAGCCAAAAGAGTCATCCGGAATGTCTATACCTTTCCAGCGCTGGACTCTGGCCTTTCCACTCTGGTTCGCTTTCAGTTGCTCCAGCGGTTCGGACAAGCAGCTGGAGACCCAGCGTTTCCTGCATCAATACAGCGTCAGCTTTCAGAAACTCTCCTACGCCTCTTCTCTGGCCGAGTGGGAATCCGACACCCATATTGTCGAGGGAGATAATGCGAATGCCCGCAGAACCAGGGAAGCAAAGGAAGCTTTGGCGGGCTTCACGGGTAGCCGCGAAAACATCGAGACTTGTCAGGAGCTATTAACCCATAGGGATAAGCTGTTGCCAGTGCAGGTCAGACAGCTGGAAGCCATCCTCTATCTCGCTGTCGATAAGCCTCAGAGCGTGGCTGAGTTGGTTCGTCAGAGAATCGCATTGGAAACCGATCAGTCTGAGAAGCTCTACGGCTTCGGCTTCAAAATTGAAGAGAATGAGGTGTCCACCAACCAGATCGACGAGATCCTGAGGATGGAGACTCGACTACCCCGGCGCCAGCAGGCGTGGATAGCATCCAAGGAAGTCGGCAGAGTGCTAAGGCCTGGTCTAGAGAAACTGCAACGGCTTCGTAACGAGACCGTGCGCGCACTGGACTACAACGATTTTTTCACATACCAGGTTTCCGAATATAAGATGAGCACCTCGGAGATGCTCGATCTGATGAGGCAGATCCTCCGAGAAGTGCGCCCCCTCTACCGGGAGCTACACACTTTTGTTCGCTACTCTCTGGCGGAAAAGCATGACGTTCCGGTCCCTGAAATGATCCCGGCGCACTGGTTACCCAACCGTTGGGGTCAGGACTGGCAGGCGCTGACTTCGGTGGAAGGGCTAGACCTGGATGCAGCCCTTCGCGAGAAAGAGCCGGAATGGCTGGTCGAGCAGGCTGAGCGCTTCTACGTGAGCCTGGGCTTCGAGCCGCTCCCCAGCAGTTTCAGCACGCGCTCCTCGCTCTATCCACTGCCTCCCGATGCCAAGTATAAGAAGAACAACCACGCTTCGGCCTGGCACCTAGATCTAAAGGAAGACGTGCGCTCCTTGATGAGCGTAGAAAGCAACGCCTATTGGTATGAGACGGTTCATCATGAGCTCGGACACGTCTACTACTTCCTCTCCTATTCGAACCCCGAGGTACCGCCGCTGCTCCGTTCAGGAGCGAATCGCGCTTTCCACGAAGCGATCGGTTCCTTGATGGGACTGGCGGCTACCCAGCACCGTTTTGTGGGGGAGCTGGGCCTGCTTCCCGAGACTAGCTCTGCAGATCCGATGCAGACTCTGTTGAAAGAAGCTCTGAACTACGTGGTTTTCATTCCCTGGTCGGCTGGAGTCATGACCGAATTCGAGCACGCGCTCTACGCCCTGGAACTGCCCTCGGAGGATTGGAACAAGCATTGGTGGGAACTGAAGAAGAAGCATCAAGGGATCGTGCCACCCGATCTGAGAAGCGGCCCTCTCTGCGACCCGGCTACCAAGACCCACATCAACGATGACGCAGCTCAGTACTATGATTACGCCCTCTCGTTTCTGCTGTTATTTCAGTTCCACGACTACATCGCCCGGGAACTCCTTCATCAGGACCTTCACGATACGAACTGGTTGGGTAGAAAGGACGTGGGACGCTACCTGAAGCAGATCATGAGCGTGGGAGCCAACGTCGACTGGCCGAATTTTCTGAAGGAGGTGACGGGCCAGAGCCTTTCCGCCCAACCGATGCTCCAGTACTTCGAACCGCTTATGGAGTGGTTGAAGCGACAGAATCAGGGCCGAGAGCACACTCTACCTTAACTGCATCGAATCGAGCAAAGTGTGCTGGGGTTTGACACCAGTTCGTACAATCGTGTTAGAATGCGACTGTAGTTGGGCGTCAGCCCGACCGCGGCGAACAGCAGGACCTCTCGTCATCTATCTGAGATCACGCCGCTAACCAATCCCTCTTACCCTTCACTGTTGTATGGGTCAGAACTACGGCCGTGCCGTACAGACCCCAGTCTGCTCGCACACGGCAAAGAATAGGTTGTCTTATGTCTTCTTCAGTAGCATCTATTGTATCGAACGGCTTCGACCGGTTTGGGCTTCACGAGGCCCTCGTCCGTGGCATCCGTGCCGCTGGCTTCGAAACTCCTCGAACGATCCAGCTCGAAACCATTCCCGCCGGCCTCGACGGCCGCGACGTGCTGGGCCTGGCTCAGACCGGCACTGGCAAAACCGCAGCCTTCGCGTTGCCCATGCTCGACCGACTCCTCGCAGCACGTCGTAAGGGCCCTCGGGCCCTGGTGCTGGCCCCTACTCGGGAGCTCGCCACCCAAATCGCGGAGGAGATCCGCACGCTCGCCAAGTTCACCCAAATGAAAGTCGTCACGATCTACGGGGGCGTCTCGATGGGTGGCCAGCTCAGCGCGCTGCGTGCTGGCCCCGAAATCATAGTAGGCTGTCCCGGCCGCGTCCTCGACCTGCTCCAGCAGGGTGTACTCCGCCTTTTTCAGGTCGAGACCCTAGTGCTCGACGAAGCCGACCACATGTTTGACATGGGTTTCCTGCCGGACATCCAGAGAATTCTCAAGGCGCTTCCGGTGCGACGGCAGAATCTAATGTTCGCGGCCACCATGCCTAAAGAAATTCGCCGGCTGGCCGACGATCTACTAAAAGACCCGAAGGTGGCCGAGCTGGCAGATAACGCGCCGGCCGCCACCATCGACCACGGGCTGTATCTGGTCGCAGAGCGACGCAAACACGCCCTGCTCGAGCACATGCTCAACCGCGATGACTGCGAATCGGCCATTGTCTTCATCCGCACGAAGCATCGTGCGCGACGTCTGGCTCAGCAGCTCAGCAAGGCGGGTCACCGCGCCATAGGGCTCCAAGGGAACCTGTCCCAACCCCAACGCGATCAGGCCATGGGCGGCTTCCGCACGCGCCGCTACAATGTCCTGGTGGCAACGGACATCGCAGCCCGCGGCATCGATGTCAGCGGTGTCTCCTATGTGATCAACTTCGACGTGCCTAATTCGCCCGAGGCCTATATCCATCGTATCGGACGCACTGGCCGCGCAGAGCTCGAAGGCGTGGCCCGTACATTCGTCACCGGCAGTGACGGAGACTGGGTACGCGCCACCGAGCGCTTGATCGGTGCGCCGATCCCGCGCCGGCACGTCCAGGGGTTCGAGCCGGACACCGATCAGAAACCCAAGCTCCGCCAGGCGGCACCTCGCAACACGCGCAGCCAGCAACCAGGCGGACAACACCGGGACAAGCGGCACAATACTGCCAACCGCAGCCGATGGGCAGCGAATAAATAACTCTCCCTATACCGGAACGCTGACTGTGCAGTCAGCGTTCCGCCTAAGGGTCTGCGCAAGCGTAGCGAGCCACTTCATATCGCCGATATCAGAGAGGTCAACCCCAACCAAGGGACCTAGTAATCCTTGACGTTAGAGTGAGGTGTCGAGGAGACTACGAACTTGAGCGTCTCGGCGCATTACACAATACACTAGCCGGGAAATCAGATCCTGGAGGCGCTCAAGGCAGCGCGCTTGAGCTGCCCTTTACCGATGACCACTTCGATGTCGTCTGGACGGAACATGTCCAGATGAATATTTCCGAAAAAGCTCAATTCTACGGCGAAATATCCAGAGTGCTGAAGCCCGGTGGACAACTTGTATTTCACGATATCTTTGCGGCGGGCAGCGAGACCTTAGAGTTTCCCGTGCCCTGGGCGTCTGACGCCACAATCAGTCATCTGATCGGTATCCCAGAGCTCCAGACCCTACTGCGGGATCTGGGATTCGAACCGGTGCGTTGGGAGGACAGAACCGAGGCTTTCGTAGCCTTCTTCCATTCGGTCTTCGAGCGCGTGCAGACCCAAGGATGGATGCCACTGGGCCTGCACTTGTTGATGGGGAACGACGCGGCCCACAAATTCTCGAACGTGCTTCACAACCTTGAGAAAGACCGTTTGCGGGTGGTACAGGCCGTGATGGACATGCGCTGATGTGCCCAGACGAGACATGGACTTTGGAAGAGCCTGAGCAGTGAGTAGTAAAGTTAGTAATCCCTGAATGGAGCAGGTTGAGATACCTGATATCCATCGAGAGAACCGTCGTAACCTGCGAGTCCCGTTTGGTATTTGGAATTTGTTTGTATCTTGTATCTTGGAATCTAATCCAACGCCTTCTTCACCCAGATGGGCGACGACCAGGCCTTCGCCCCGTCGCGCTGAAGCACCATCACATGGTAGGGAGTCGGGGTGTCAGGAAGTTGATCGTCCCGAAAATCGACCCTGACGCTTCTGCTTAGCCCCAAGGGCTCCCTTTCGATTTGAACCTGGAGCCGCTCACCTCCTGCCGGGTAGACGATGGGCACTTCCGAGAGGTCCGCCAATGCCAGTTCGAAGCTGGTTACGTTGGTTACGAACCTAAGCACTCCTTGGTCCGCAGGATTCAATATCAGGACGACTCCGTCAACATCCCCGGTTGTAACCGATTCCCATACAACCTCATTCTCACTGACCTCTCGGATGCCCTCCGCGGGAGAATCGAACGCATAGCCATACGCCTTCTCTATATTTGTTCCCTGACATTCGATGCTACCGTCCCAACGGGCTGCACGCTTGCGGCCCTTGTTTCGGGCACCACTCCAACTTATCCGGACCGCGTTCGTGGAGCGAGCCGTGTCTGAAATCGAAGGGGCGGAATCCACGCAGTGGAGACCCCGTCGGAGTTCCACCCGTTCCACGTCATCTGTCCCGGCAATCTGGACCTGGAAGGTGGGAGGATGGGAGACCACCGCTTCCCCTCCCATTGGAACGCCTGAATCAGTTTCGACCTGGAGACCAATGCGTTGACCGGTGGTGCCATAGCATCGCCGTTTCCAGAGCGCCTCCCAGATTGCTTCCCGGGTCAGTCCGCTGGCATAGACGCACACCAACCCACCTTGCACGCCGAAGGTACTGCTTCCTGGATAGCTCGCCCCCGGTCGTCCTTTGTGGTCATCACTTCCGCAGGTAATCCCAACCCGGCAGCCCTGCTGAAAGGCCTGATCGAGGAGCCACTCGAATTCTCCCCAGGACGAATAGATTTCGACGAGAGGCTCTAGCTCCGGATCGTGAAAACGAAGATCCGAATAGCGGCCTCCGACATGCGGAATGATCAAAACGTCTTTCCGGCCTCGCAACCGTCGATATAGCTCCGTTACGGGATAGCAGTCGAGATCGACGTCTGAAGAGTCGCTCACAAGCCAGTGACTGCATCGGTGTAGAGGACCATCATCCCCGAGATAATAAATATTGCGGTCTCCGCCCGCACTTGTCAGACCGGACCATTCGTATCCCAGAAAGGTCACGAAGCGTTCGGGCTCATGGTAGTTCCGGACGACCTTCCTAATGAGCGCCCATGTCGCTTGCGTGATCTGGAAACAGTTGCCCTGGTGTCCGGCAAAATCAACGCAGGCCCGGTCCCGGGCAAAGGCGAAGTATTCGTCTACCGACTTCGTGCCCACGGTCTCCTCGCTCTGACCGTGCAGATCTCCCCAGAAACGGCGCAGCACCGGAGTGGTGGGGTGAACCGTGACCCCATTGCTCAGGGCCGAGAGACCCCGACCCGGATCCTCTGCCCGGATCCAGTAGATTCCCTCTTCCTTAACTCTCACGCTCTCAAAATGGAGGGTTCCTTGATTCTCCTTTTCGAAAACACCTCGCGCCGGCAGTTCTTCGAAGCATTCTGTTCCGCTAAACCGGAACTGCCCGTGGTACGTGGTCGCCGGATTCCCCCATTCGTCCTGGGCCTTGAGAGAAACCCGGAACGGTTGGTCCTTTTCTACATCCGAGGGGAGTATCAGCTGAAGTTCGGAAGCCGGACCGCTGACAATTTCGACGGTCCCAGTCGACTCCAGCTCGACGAACGCGCCGGTGCCGAAACAATCGACCAGGACCTTCAGCTCGAAGCGCGGCTCGCAGAAGGTCTGGGCTGTCGTACCCGGACTACCTCCAGAGGTGTCGCCCAACCTCAGAGTGACAGTCTCTCCCTGTCCCAGATAACCGTCGTCCACATAGATGGTGACTGCCTTCTGCCACGGACGCACGTGGGACTGGGAGTCATACCGGGCACGGACCCGGGCCTGGCCGGTCGTGCTTACACTCATGTAGTCCAGCCCTTCAGGACGATCGCCCTGGGGCTGCCCCCAATCACTGACGAAGCGGCGAGCCACCCGAATCATGCCGCTGTCGTCGATGCCGCAACTCCCTACGTGATACGTAACGCTCCAACTCCCGATACTCCCTGCCTCGATCGGGCCCATCGGGCTCAGCTCTGCCCAGCCGTAAAGCCTCCGAAACTGCTGCCCAGACAGGATCGAACCTTCAGCCACAGCCACCTCACTACTTCCTTTCCATGGGCGTTTTGGTCGGGCATCTTAGAGTTAGGACTCGACCGTTACCGACGCCCGGGCGTATGTTACTATAGGCAGCTAAAATATCCTGTACCCAGCCGGCTGTGCGCCGGAAGGAGTAGAAAATGAGTCTTCGTCGGATCTTTCCACTATTGATTACCTTGGTCGCTCCCTCCGCAATAGCAGCAGGCATGAAGACCGCTGATGCTCCGGAACTGAACTACGAGTTGGTCTCTGACTGGCCTCAACTGCCCGAGGGGTGGAACTTCGGACCAACGACTGGCGTCGGCGTCGACTCGAAAAACAACGTCTACGTTTACCATCGTGGGCCCCATCCCATCATGTGCTTTTCGGCGGATGGGACCTTCCTTCGCTCCTGGGGTGATGGCATCATCAGCGGTCCTCACGGGCTGGCTGTGGACCGCGATGATAACGTCTGGGTAACTGACATCGGCGCTCACACCGTAGTCAAGTTCACGCCCAAAGGACGCGTTCTTATGGTGTTGGGCCAGAAGGGCACAGCGACGGAAACTGAGACAACCTTCAACATGCCTACGCATGTAGCCTTTGGACCTTCCGACGAGATCTACGTATCAGACGGCTATGGGAATTCTCGCATCGTGAAATTCTCCAGCGATGGAAGATACCTGACGGCGTGGGGGAAAAAGGGGAAGGCTGCAGGCGAATTTGATGCTCCCCACAGCCTGGCCATCGACGCCCAGGGTCAGGTCTACGTAGGAGATCGAGAGAATTATCGAGTCCAGATTTTTGATCCGAACGGGAAGTTCATCTCTGAGTGGACTCACCTCGGTTCACCCTGGGGACTCTACCTGGGTTCGGATGGCTACCTCTACATGAGCGACGGCTACAACGATAGAGTCTCAAAGCTGAACCTACAGGGGCAATTACTAGGCACCTTCGGAAAGCAGGGAAGGGCCCCGGGAGAGCTTTACTTCGCCCACCATATCAGCCTCGGCAAGAATGGCGAGATCTACGTGGCGGAGGTCCAAAACTGGCGGGTGTCGAAGTTCGTCCCGAAATAAGGCACAAGCCGGTTCCAGACTCGAGGCGTATCCAGGTCCTGGCTGGGCAATGAGATATAGGGTCTGCCCAGTTCCTCCCTGGCCACCGTGACCCGAGTGAAGGCTCTCACCCCCTTTCCCGGCAGGTAGCTCCGAGGGTAGAGGACCTACTGGCCAGAACGATTGCAGCCCCCTTTTCGGTCGTTCCTTCCCTGTTCCTAGAACTCCATCTAGAAGGAAATCCCCATTGATTTCCTATTGATGCTACTTTCCTGGAGCGAACCTCTAACCTTTGATGGGAGCCATGTCCCGCGAGAGGTTCGACGTCTGCGTGATCGGCTCGGGGGCCGCAGGTGGGACGCTCGCTTCTCAGTTGGTCAAGAGAGGCGCTAGGGTCGCCCTGATCGAGGCCGGCAAGTACCGTGACCCCTCGAAACTGAGAAACCACGCCTGGCCCTACGATCAAGCCAGGCCACCTACCATTCCCAGCGTCACGCCTGATCCGAAGCGGGAGCCGGTCGAGTATAAAGGGGACCCGATCTCCGTCAGTCGCGGTCGCGTGGTGGGAGGGCGCACCACTCACTGGAACGCTGTCACGCTCAGGTTCTCCGAGGATGACTTCCGCGAATGGTCGATGAACAGCATCGAAGAGGATTGGCCGCTTACCTACCGGGAGCTTGCGCCCTACTATGACCAGGCCGAAGAACTGATGGTCGTTTGCGGAACCCGAGAAAACCTCGAGGTAGTGCCCGACGGACGCTTTATTCGGCCGCTCCGCATGCGCTGCTCAGAGAACATTCTCGACCGTGCCTGCCGCAGGATCGGGATGCGGGTGATCCCCGTGCGCAAGGCTCTCGCCACCGAACCCGGTCACGGCCGGTCGGCTTGTCACTACTGCGGTCACTGTATGCAGGGATGCGGCCGGGATTTCAAACGAGCGGTAAAACGGCGCTATCCGGCCCTCATCCAACTGCATCCGTATGGGGAGGTCCTGCCACGAGCCACAAATCGCATTCGGGTAGACGGGCACCCCGACGGACCGCTACGGGCTGCCTATACCTCGTATCGAGTACGACATCGGCGAGAACGAGCACAAGATGCTCGAAAAGATGTACGACACGGCCGAGGAGATCCTCCATGAGATGAAGGCCGAGGTCTTGCCCTACACCCGAGGATCCATAGACAAGTTCGGGAACGCCATCCACGAACATGGTCCCTGCCGGATGGGGCGGAACCCGAAACGATCAGCTCTCAACGGCTTTTGCCAGATGCATGAAGTGAAGAATGTGTTCGTTATGGACGGGTCAGCCTTCCCGACGGCTACGGAGAAGAACCCCACGTTGACGACCCTCGCGCTCTCGTGGCGGGCGACCGACTACATGGCAGAAGAAATGAGCAAGGGGAATATTTAACCTCAGGCTTGAGCGAAGTTAGTAAGTTTACAAAAATACATAGGGACCCCGCTTTCACGGTTCCCTTGTTCGATGACTTTATCCACCGCATCATGCCTGGAAACAAATGGAATGGAAGAACTGATATGGTTAGAAAGTGCTCGGCCAGGAGTCCGAAGCAACGTCCGAAATTTCTGGCAGGTAGGTAAAATGCGAGGCAAACTGAAATGAGCCCCATCCTCTTGAAGTCCCTGATCTTCACGCTGACAGGTGTGACAGTCGTTCTGGCGGGCTCCGACGAGATTCCATTTCGAAAACACACGGTGGATCTCGGAAGAAACGAGGCTTGTGCAGTGGCCGACCTGAACGGTGACGGTAGGCCTGACATCGTTTCCGGCGAAAACTGGTACGAGGCCCCAACCTGGAGGAAGCACAAGTTCCGCTCCTTCCTGTCCTGGAACAACTATATCGATGACTTTTCGGACCTGCCGCTGGATGTCGACGGCGACGGTGCCGTTGACATCATCAGTGTCGGTTGGGCTTCTCAAGAAATCCTGTGGTTCCAGAACCCCGGCGCAACCCAGAGTGCCTGGCAGAAACACCTGATTGATTCCGGGTCGCCAGTCGAATTCGCCTTCCTCGTGGACCTCGACAACGACGGTGCCGACGACGACCTTCTTCCGCAGTTTGGCCGCGAAAGCGCCGGGGCTGCCTGGTATGAGCTGAAGGGGCAGGGGGCCGGAGCGAAATGGATCAAGCACGTCGTGAGTCCTCGAAGCTATGGCCACGGCATCGGCGCAGGGGATCTGAATGGCGATGGCCGCAACGATATCCTCGTTCCAAAAGGCTGGCTGCAGGCACCGGCAGCACCCCGAGACGGGCCCTGGGAATTCCGTCCGGACTTCGAATTGGAGAAGTCTGCGGGCTTCATCTACGTTCACGACGTCAACCGGGACGGAGTCAATGACATCGTCAGCACCGCGGCCCATGACTATGGCATCTTCTGGCTGGAACAACTGCTCGATAGCAGTGGACCGATGAAGTGGCAGAAGCACACAATCGATGATGCCTGGTCCCAGGCGCACGCGATGACGATGGTGGACCTGACCGGAGACGGGCGCCCGGAGCTGGTCACCGGAAAGCGTCTCTTTGCCCACAACGGCCATGACAAGGGCGGCCGCGAGCCGCTTGGCCTCTACTGGTACGAGCACGTCAAGACTCCTCGCAAATGGGAGTGGCAGCGCCACATCATCAATTACGGCGGTCGCGTCGGAGGCGGCATGCAAATCCCCGTGATAGACATCGATCAGGACGGAGACCTCGATATTGTCGTGGCCGGTAAGGGTGGTCTCTTCCTGTTCGAGAACGATAATTAATGGCTATGCTGGAAGATGTGAATAGAAGTTTCCTTTTAGATGCAGTCCTAGGAAAGGGGATAAAATGACCGAAAAGGAGCTGAAATGAGGTGGGTTCGAGGATCGATGAGGAGTCTGGGGGTCGAGATCGTGTGGTGCGTAAACGCGGGCCAACTGCTCTTCCGGATCGAGTAGAAGGGTCCCTTGGATTCCAGGATCGTATTGACGTCGGCATTTAGTCGGCAAGATTCCTTGCTAATCCGTCTGGCGAGATTGAAAGAGGATCTGGTTGACTCGTATCTGGGAAATTCGGCCGAAGTGGCGTAGATTCCCGGTCACCACTTCCAGATCGTGATAGATCGCTGTAGCGGTGATCTGAAGGTCGGCGTCCGCCAGAAGCTGACCCGTCCTCTCCAAGTGCGCTCTGAGTTGTCCATAGACCTTGGCTGTCGCGACATCGAAAGGTAGTACGGTCACAGCGCGGGGAGGATTCGCTTTTCGATGTTGCTCAGATGCCGTTCCCGCGCCGGGGAGCGATAGGCACCCTTATACAATTCACCTACGGTTATGGCACTGGTGTATTGCTCTTCGCGGGGAACGGATTCGAGCCACTCGACATACCTCGGATGTGGGCGCAGGCGCAGGAGTTCGGAAATCGCGTCGGTATCGAAGAGAAAAGCCAAAGTGAGTTCAGTCCAGTGACTTGATACGGCGTGGATCCGTGCGGCGCGATTCCTCGATATGACGAACCAACTCGTCCGATCCGGCCCACCCCTCAGCCATACTGGCCAAGCCGCCCTGTGGCCCAGCCTTACGCAACCGCCCCAGCTCCTCCAGTTCCCTGGCAGCGACCAACGCCGCAACGGCCTTGCCATGTCGAGTAATCAGGATGGCCTCGTCCTTTTCGGCTTCCCGTACGCAGACCGAGAGATGGGCTTTGGCATCGACGACCTCCGTTATGGTCAGAATAACCATAATCACTATACTACCCGAGTTGCGACATATTGCGACCCAAGGGTCAGGCGATGGATAACATCATTCCGTCGGATCTGCCGACCGTGCAGCGCCGTAAACTGGACTCGTTGCTGGAGCAGGACGCGGCTCTGGCCTCCTCGACGGCAAACCGGTGGCACGATCATGACACGCGATCAGCGAACGTCACGCATCGAGACCAACGCGTTGCGGCTCTTTCCACACGCCCAGCGGAACCCGAGCGGGCAGATCTCGTTCCGGTGTCCATGACGAAGCTGGTGCAGGAAATTCAGAAGGAGGTGGTCCCCAGAATCGAGGAGAAAGAGCACTCTCTTCTGGGCCGTGCCAGTTTGGGCATCGCGTTGATCAAGGGTGGCGTCCAAATCAACATGGTCCCGGACAGCTGTGAAATCGAGCTGGACCGCAGGCTGCTGCCAGGCGAGACTAGGGACTCGGTGTGGCAGGAGTTCGAGAGCGTGTTGTAGATCTTGAGGGAAGAGGATCCCAGCTTTGAGGCAGCGATGGAAGTCCCATCCTGGAAGGACAAATTCCCTGTGACCACATCGGTACGCCCAATAGGCCGATGGAGGCTCAAACGCTTTCGTTCGCCAAGCAGTAACCTGTACTAACCATTCAATGAAAAAAAGGGAGTGCCACCGTGAAGAAATCGCTAACCCAGGCTTTGGTTCTCGCCGCCCTGGCTGTTTTTTCCGGTCTCACCGTCGCGCAGACGGTCGCTCAGAAGACGAGGGGTCAGACGAAGTCACCCCTACCGCAAGAGGCGACGACGGTTAAGTCGTCAAAAAGCAATTTGTCAGAACGTCTGGCGACCTCCCCAAGAGTGATCACCGGGAAGGTGCCGCAGGTGAATGCGAAGGGCAGAATCTTCGCCGTCGAGGTCGTCTTCTCCGCCTCGAAGCTGGAGGATCTCCCCAAGGTCGGGGAGATCATTGACATTACCTACACGCAGACGCCAGGCGGGCCGATGGAAGCGTCGAACCTCAACTTATCGAAGAACAACATCAACTAGAGACCCTTGGTCAGCAAAAAGTTCACAAACTGATCAAGTATGGGAAACGCTCACTTGCCTTTGCCTTTTTCCTCACCGCTTCCCCTGCCTCACCCTCACGAGACAAGGGCAAAAGGCAAGAAGATGATGCCAATCCAGATGCCATCATGCTGCTCACTGATCTAGGAGGCCTCTTCCGCGGCCTGGCGCGAAGCGTTTTAGACCCGGCGTTCACGCCGGGGTAGGCCGCTACTCCACCCCACTTGAGGGCCGTTCACGGTCCTTCTCGAATAGCGGCTTTAGCCAACGTCGACCTGGAGCCTGGTTGAAGCCTGTGTTCGAGAAGCCCGCTAAAGCAGGCTCCTAGGAGCCGTAGTTTGCGGTTTTCCAGGTGTCGCCAATACTTCGTTGGGCTGGAGCGCGGATAGCCTCGTTGTCAACTTGTGCTCAATCTTCTCCATCCGGCCGCCTTTGGCCCAGCGAGATTGTTACCTCATCGCATTCTTGCGCCCGACGGATGCGAGTTCACCGCGACGGCCGCGACGGACTTGTATCGGAAGAATCCCTTCTCGACACGCGCCTGCGAGGAGCGTGCAACGAAACGTGTCACACTTTTGTTGGATGTGGACTAGCGGTAACGGCCGCCCGCTGGGCCAGCCGCATCAACTCTTCTACTTCTTCTCGCAGCCGCGCTTCCAGCTTCTGGATGTGCCCCCAGCTCAACGCACTGTGCTTGGAGGCATTAGCTTTGACCTTCGTCCCATCTAAACTCACGTGGCCCAACTTCAGAAATCCCATCGCCTGGGCCAGCAGCAAGATCTCCACAAACAGCGGCTTCAGCTCTTGCAAAAATCGCTTCCGGAAATGGGCGATGGGTATTGTCAAGTTGAGCCGGTGGCAGCAACAATCATCAGATGGAATCTCGCAAGTGTTCACCTCAGTTGAGCATGGAACCGGTCAGTATGAGAACAACCGGGCTGAAGTGTCGCACCATCACACCCGAGAACAAGAGAGGCAGATGAGCCGGTTCAAATCAATTCAGCAGTCTCAACGATTCCTCTCTGTCCACGGTGCCGCTCAGAATCTGTTCCGGGTTGGTCGACACCACTTGAGGGCAGCTAACCACCGTCTCCTCCGCGACCGGGAATTTCCCGAGTGGAAAGAGGTGGCCTGTGACTGTTAGGCGGGAGCCGTCCGAGTTCAAATTTCGTCTCGAACTTATTTAGCCCTGTTAACCTGACAATACCCTGCTGACATTTTCCGACGGGCAAAACCATGGCGCAAGCGGCCGGTCGAATCGGATCAAACCGGACCCTGTCTGTAAGATCGGGCGCCGACTATCGCAGTTCAGGTCCACGTTTTCCACCCAGTATTTGGCCAGTCCTTTACCCGGTGGCTTGGCGTACTCGACGAATTGGGAACTTTCCCAGCCTGTCGCTTAGAGTTAAGCTAGTAAGCGGCGAGTTTCCATCGGTGGAATGCAATGGAGAGTATAAAGCTGATATGGGTCTTGGCTGAGAAGGATCTCCGGATAGAGTTCCGAACCCGGCAAGCCTTTCTGAGCACTCTCTTTTTCGCCTTGCTCGTCCTGATCGTGTTTCAGTTTGCCTTCGATCCTGGAAGTCCGGCCACGCAGCAGGCCGCCCCAGGGATCCTCTGGGTCGCACTACTCTTCCCAGGAATCATACAGCTCAACCGATCGTTCCAGTCGGAAATGGAGGAGGGGACGCTCTATGGGATTATTCTCTCGCCGATCAGCCACGGCACCTTCTTTCTGGGCAAGTTCCTGGCGAACTGGTCCTTCCTGATTGCGATAGACCTACTGATACTGGTTTTGTTCATCGTGTCCTTCAACTTCCCGCTCAAGTTGACGCTGCTCTGGATCGTGCTCCTGATTTTCCTCGCGAGCGCCGGTTTCGCAGCAGTCGGAACTTTGTTTGCCGCCATGGTCTCAAGTGTTGCAACCCGAGAGGTCCTCCTTCCGATTCTGTTGTTTCCCATTCTGATTCCACTTATCCTTGCAGCAGTCAATGGGACTCAAGAGGTTCTCCTGCGAGAGGAGTTTCGCTTCTTGTCGCAGTGGATTAAGATGCTGGCTGCTTTTGACGTCATCTTTTTGGCCGCATCCTTCCTGGTGATAGATCATGTTGTCGGAGACTAACCTCCAAAACGCAAGGACCGCTACCTCTTACTTGAAAGCAGTCCGCTGGCTGCTGGCGCCGCTGTACGTTCTGATGACACTTGCCCTCTACGCAGCCTTTCTGCATACGCCGACCGAAAGGATCATGGGAGAGGTCCAGCGGATCTTCTACTTCCATGTGGGGGCGGCATGGAATGCCTTTCTGGCTTTCTTTGTCGTGTTTCTGGCCAGCGTCTTCTACCTGATCAAGCGGCATCCGTTCTGGGATCAGCTCGCCGTGGCCTCAGCAGAGGTCGGTGTACTTTTCACAACCATCGTGCTGGTCACGGGCCCGATCTGGGCGAAGCCTGCCTGGGGCACGTGGTGGCCTTCGGGAGATCCACGGGTCATGACAACGCTGGTTCTGTGGCTGATCTATGTGGCTTACCTGATTCTTCGCACGAGCCTTCTCGAGAACGACAAGAAGTATCGATTCTGCGCCGTCTTCGGCATCATAGGCTTCATCGACGTTCCCATCGTCTGGATGTCCATACGATGGTGGAGAACCATTCACCCCGTAGTCATCACCTCCAGCGGTGCCAATCTGGAACCCAGCATGAAGCAGGCACTGTGGGTGGCGGTCGTAGCCTTCACGATCTGCTACCTTACCTTGACCCTTCTGAGAATTTCGATGAGGCTGCAGGAAAGAGTGCTGGACGAGCTGTCGCAGAGAGGAGAGATCACATCTTGAATTCCTATCTCTTCGCCGCATACCTGGTGGTCTGGACGGTTCTCTTCTTTTTCCTCGTCTATTTGAGTCGACAGCAAAGCCGGATCGGAAGGGATCTGGAGACCTTCTCAGATCGAGGCCAAGAGCAAGAAGTGAGCAGTGAACCGAAGGCCGCTGCAGCCAACAGTGCCGCAAACGACCTGCCGGATCGGCAATACGAGCCCATATCCGGGACCTGAAGGCTCCCGCTGAATTATCCAGCTTCACCGCAGACGATACCAACAAGGAGAAACAGCGCTGCAGTTCGCAGTGCCCATTCCCGCAGATCGTTTTGATCTTCCAAGTACCTGTACCGGAACCGTTTCTTGACAGGCCCCGACTCGAATCTTATGTTCCGCGAGACGTTAAAATCATGCGAATGACGACGACACGAATGTTCGTGATTTCTTCGGAGTTCGAAAGGAGCTGCAAATGCCAAAGATAATTGGAATTGACTTAGGGACTACGAACTCAGTTGTTGCCGTCATGGAGGGTGGCAAACCTACCGTCATCGCAAACCAGGAGGGAAGCCGGACGACTCCCTCGATCATGGCGATCACCAAGAACGACGAACGGCTGGTGGGTCAGGTGGCCAAGCGCCAGGCGATCACCAACCCCGAGAACACCGTCTACTCAATTAAACGGTTCATGGGAAGGAAGTTTGAAGAGGTGTCCGAGGAGATGAAGATGATCCCGTATGAGGTCAGCCGGGCCTCTAACGGAGACATACGGGTCCAGATCGAGGGCAAGGAGCATTCTCCTCCCGAGATCGCGGCGATGATCCTCCAGAAGCTAAAGACTGCTGCCGAAGAGTATCTGGGCGAAACGGTGGTTCAGGCGGTGATTACGGTGCCCGCCTACTTCAATGACTCCCAGCGTCAGGCTACCAAGGACGCGGGGAAGATTGCGGGTCTCGAGGTTCAACGCCTGGTCAACGAGCCGACGGCGGCGGCCCTGGCTTATGGCCTGGATCAGAAGAAGGATGAGGTCATCTCCGTATTCGATTTCGGAGGAGGAACTTTCGATATTTCGATCCTGGAGGTTGGAGAAGGGGTGGTCGAGGTCAAGTCCACCAACGGCGACACCCACCTCGGTGGGGACAACATCGACCAGCTTCTGATCAATTGGATCCTGGCTGAGTTCAAAAAGGATCAGGGGATCGACCTATCGCAGGACAAGATGGCCCTTCAGCGCCTGAAAGAGGGCGCTGAGAAAGCCAAGACCGAACTCTCGACGACTCAAGAGACCGATATCAACCTTCCTTTCATAACCGCCGACGCCAGCGGTCCGAAGCATCTGAACCTGAAGCTGACGAGGGCCAAATTCGAGCAGCTAGTCGAGGACATCCTCCAACGTACGATCGAACCATGCAGACAGGCCCTGAAAGATGCCAACCTGGAGCCGGAAGACGTCAAGGAGGTAGTTCTGGTGGGAGGCTCCACCCGCATCCCCCGAGTCCAGGAAATCGTACAGGAGTTTTTCAAGCGGGAACCTCACCGCGGAGTCAACCCCGATGAAGTCGTGGGAGTGGGAGCGGCGGTGCAGGCCGGTATCCTCGCAGGAGACGTCAAAGACCTTCTCCTCTTGGATGTGACTCCGCTCTCCCTGGGTATTGAGACCCTGGGCCAGGTGTCCACTGTCCTGATTCCGCGAAACACGACGATCCCGACTCGAAAGAGCGAGGTCTTTTCAACTGCGGCCGACAGTCAGACCTCGGTTGAAATTCACGTCCAACAGGGTGAGCGCCCGATAGCACATCACAACAAGTCACTGGGAAAGTTCAGCCTACAGGGCATTCCACTGGCTCCAAGAGGAGTCCCCCAGATCGAAGTAACTTTCGATATCGATGCCAATGGGATACTCAACGTCAGTGCCAAGGACCTTGGAACTGGTACGGAACAGAAGATCACCATCACTGGATCGAGCGGACTGAAGGACGATGAGATTCAGGAAATGGTGAAGCAGGCTGAAGAACACGGTGAAGAGGATCAGCGCAAAAAGGAGGAGATTGAAGCCCGCAACAAGGCCGACAACCTGGTCTACAGCACCGAGAAGATGCTGAATGAGAACCGGGAGAAGATCGGCGAGACCGAGGCTAAGTCGGTCGAAGAGGCGATTGCCGAAGTGAAAAAGGCGATGGAAGAAGGCGGAGCTGATCGAATCAATGAGAGCGTTGAGAAACTCACTCAGGCCTCCCACCGCCTTGCAGAAGTGATGTATGAACAGGCTCAGCAGCAACAACCGGATCAGCCTGGAGCCACTGGGCCCACTCCCAAGAGTCCGGGTGGTGAGACGGCAAAGGATACGGGAGAAGATGAGGTCATTGACGCGGAATATGTTGACGTCGATGACAAGAAGTGAGTCATCTAGAGATCGAGGACGAGTGAGATAGGCAAAATTGGATGAGCCACAAGGACTACTACAGGACCCTGGGTGTCGATCGAGGTGCTACGCCGTCTCAAGTCAAGCGCTCCTATCGCCAGCTGGCCCGCAAGCTGCACCCCGACGTAAACACCAGCGACGAATCAGCTGCCGAGAAGTTCAAGGAGGTACAAGAGGCTTATCAGGTCTTGAGCGATCCCGAGAAGCGGGGATTCTACGATCGCCATGGGTTCTACCGCGACGGCGTAAGCGCTGACACAAGTGACGTTTTCCGCGAAGCCGGGGACTTTCCCGGCTTCGCGGCCGGCGGCAACGGATGGGGAGCTGGGCAGGGAAGCATCAGCGATCTCTTCTCCGAACTTTTTTCGGCGCGCCGGTCCCAGGAGACACGTACTCGTCCCGAGCGGGTCCAAAACCTGGAACACTCTCTCACGATTCCCTTCCTTGACGCCATCGAAGGCACGAAGTCCCGCATCACCTTTAGCCGTAAAGAGAGCTGTCCCAGCTGCCAGGGTCAAGGTGGAAGCAGGGAAGAATGGCGTCCCTGCTCTAGCTGCCGAGGCAGCGGGCAAGTCTACGAGACTCGCGGAGGCCTGCGCTTCAAGGTTGCCTGTAAGAAGTGTGATTCAAGAGGGCGTGTTCGAAGTGGCAACTGTCCCCGCTGCGGCGGAGAGGGCACAGTTCGGGATAAGGAAACCGTCACGGTTGGGATTCCGGCTGGAGTCGATTCGGGGTCCCGTGTCCGCATTCCGGCAAAGGGTAATGTAGGGAGGTTCGGAGGCGCCCGAGGAGATCTCTACCTGATCGTGAACGTCGAACCGCACCCCTATTTTCACCGCCGAGGCAACGACATCCTGGTCCAAGTTCCGCTGACGGTCACAGAAGCGGCCCTGGGCACAGAAATAGAGGTGCCGACCGTTAAGGGAAAGGCTCGACTCACGATTCCACCAGGAACCCAGAGCGGCCAGAAATTCCGGCTCCGTGGGAGAGGGGCCCCTTCACTCAAGCGAACGCAGAGAGGGGATCAGTTGGTCGAGGTTGCCGTGTTAATACCAGAGATTTACGACGAACGTTCCAAAGAGCTGCTGCGGGAATTTGCCAGCCTCCATCCCGAGAACCCGAGAAGCGATTTGAGCACTTAGGGTCTGCGCAAGAATAACTTGGTAGAATTGGCGCTCAGATTTGCACCAGATTTGGCCGCGAACGATTGAGCGAAACCGCAGGCGTAGCCGGGTCTACGTTGAGGATTTCGCGATTGAGGAGGGGCCGAAGATGGTGTGAAGATGAGATGCCAAAATGCCAAGTTAATTTTGCGCAGCCTCTTAGCCCGGATTTCTCTGCTCCGCAGCCCGAAGTCGCTTACGCAGTATTGCATACACCCTCCTTGCCAGAATCTGGTGTCGCTTTGAGTCTGGACTCAGCTTCAGGAGCTGGGTCTTGATCTCTGCAAAGCAGGATTCCAGTTCGGGCAAAAGGCGGGCGGTCTGGCTGGGATCGTAGGGGATCTGAACTCGCTCTAAACCGATTTCAGCAAAGATCATCAGATATCGTCCGGTGCTGACGTCGGGACACGTGACGCGTTTCCGCCCTAGCTTGAGCTCAAAGCCCAGGAATGTATACATCATTCTCGGCTGACACTTTCGGCCCAGCAGGGCTACTTGTCGAACCCTCTGCTCCAGCACCCGATCTCGATAGATGGCATCGATCCTCCCGATCTCCTTCTCAATCCCCCCGCTGGGGTCGAGCCCACCTAGACGCACTAACATCCCCTGCCTTTCCTGGTGTAGAGCCTCTTTCTGATAGTATGTTACGCGAATGTGGATGTTCCTTGTTCCGGCTCTGGATGTTGGAAATCGAGTACAAGCCCTCTGGGCCTACCTCTACGACCTGGCGCAGAGCATCGGTGGCCCAGCACTGCTGCTGGTGGCGCTCGCCGACTCCTCGTTTCTCTCCATCCCGGAAGGAAACGATATCTTGATCATCGTCCTGTCCACCGGGCAGACCTGGGGAGTCATGAGCTACTACGTCCTCATGACAATCATCGGATCTGTGGTTGGCTGCAGCCTGCTCTATACCGTCGGGCGGCATGGTGGAGGCTTCGTGGAAAGAAGGTTGCCCCCCCACCGACTGAAAGAGATGCGGGCCCTCTTCGCTCGCTGGGGAATCTGGGTTGTGATGATACCTTCAATCCTGCCTCCCCCTACACCCTTCAAGGTTTTCGTGCTTTCTGCGGGAGTCTTTCAGCTGCCCTTTCCCAAGTTTCTGGCTCTCGTTTTCATGGGGCGAAGCATTCGCTATTTCATGTGGGGCATCCTGGGAGTCCTCTACGGTCAGAGTGCCAAGCTTTTCCTGCAGGACCATATCAGGACGGTTGGCATAACCCTTTTTTCCTTGCTCTTGGGAATCATAGTCACTTACTTTGTCATCAGGCGGAGAACCCGAAAGAGAGCCCTTCCTCAGGAGGCGGCATGATGGTTCCTGGGCGACTCCTTTCTTGCCTTCGTTCCCGCGCACGCCCCGTCTCCTTCGTGTTATTTCTACTCTCCCTTCTGGGGTGTGGATCCGCGGTCAAGAAAAGGACCCAGATCGAAGTTCCAGTGGGTTATCAGCAAGTCCGGGAAGCCACGCTGGAAGAACTCGTCAAAATCATCAATGATTACTACGCGCGTCCGGCTAACATCTCTGTCTCGGAGATGGAGGTGGGATTTCAGGAAGGCTCGATCGAAGAGGGTTACTTCGAGCGCTATCGCCGAGCCAGGGGCTACTTGATCGCGAAGAGGCCTGATTCCATCTATGTTAGCATTCAGAATCCCTTGACTCGTTCAACCGTTATCACGATGGCGACCAACGAAGGAAGCTTCGAGATCTGGGTGCCCGGCGAGAACAAGTATCTGATGGGAAAGACCAATCTGAAACCGAACAACAAGAGACCCCTTTACAACGTGAGGCCGGAACATCTGCTCAGCGCCCTCCTCATCGAGCCGATTCCTACAGGGGACTCGGCGATCCTCCACGTCTTGGAGGAAGATGTAGATTCTAGCTCCAAATACTATGTCATCAGCGTCCTCGAGGCTCCGGCAGAGGGGACCCAAGCGGCTTCACTGAAGCGCAAACTCTGGGTAGAACGGAGCCGGCTTGGACTCGTCCGCCAGCGCTACTACGATGCGGGACATCTGGTCAGCACCATACGTTATTCGAACCTGGTTCAGGTTGGGTCGAACATAGTACCCACCGGAGTTGAAGTGGAACGCCTTGAAGAACGCTACACTATCCGGCTGCAATACCAGCACGAGACAGTCGCGGTAGACCGGCAGCTGAAAGCTGAGATCTTTCAGATCCCCTTCCCTCCGGGAGCCCAGCGAGTGGCAGTGAAGTAGCTCCTATTGGATGGTCCAAGCCATCCCGACCTAGCGACGATTGTCGCGTCGCTATGGCACCGGATCCGACGACCTTCGTTGTCTAAATTAATTAATTGGATCATGCAAGCCTGGGAGCGGTTGAAGGCTGTGACCTTATCCATATAGAATATGCGGGTGGATGTGAGGATCCTTTTGATGCCTCGGAGGATCCTTTTGATGCCTCGTCGGTGAGGCATCTTCGATGATTGGTATATTGTTTTGATCGCTGAAGACATTCTGGATTGTTCTCCCTCGAAGATCTTCCCGAGAGGAACGGTCGTGAGTGGATCGAAGTAGAACCTACAGCATATGAGTACGACGGTTGAGATGGGTCAGAGAAAGAACCTGGTAGTAGCCGAAGATCTGCAGATGGTGTATCGGGTAGGTAAGGTCGAAGTGCCCGCGCTCAGAGGGATCGACATGATCCTGAAGGAGGGCGAGTTTGTGGCTTTCATGGGCCCCAGTGGGTGCGGCAAATCGACTCTTCTGCACATCCTCGGAGGGCTGTTGCAGCCGACTAGCGGGCGCGTCTGGATCGACGGCGAAGAAATCACCGAGATTGCTGACAGCAACCGCACCGAGATACGAAAGAAGAAGATGGGCTTCGTCTTCCAGCGATTCAACCTGCTTCCCACCCTGTCGGCGAAGGATAATATCGAGCTTGCGAGCCGTATTCATGGAAACGGCCATTATGGGGAAGAGTGGACACAAGAGATTCTCCAGTTCTTGGGACTGCAGGACAAGATGCATCACAAGCCATCGGAGCTTTCAGGAGGCGAGCAACAAAGGGTGTCCGTAGCCCGGGCAATCATCAATCGGCCGGCCCTTCTCTTGGCCGACGAACCCACAGGAAATCTGGATTCCGAGAACTCCGAGGTTGTCCTCAGGATCCTGCACGACCTCAACGTCCAATACAATCAAACCATTATAATGATTACCCACAACCCGGATGCGGCAGCTACAGCCAACCGAACTATCTATATGCAGGACGGGAACATCCTCAGTCCGGTTGAGAATATCTATCACGCAGCCAAGCCCGAATCGCAGTAAAGCATTACGATGAAATGGATGGGCGTAGTTGGCCAGGTTATTTTTTGGGGCTATAGAAGGGGCAGTTGGCAGTACGATGTCCTCTGTGCTCTGATCCTGGCCTTTATCTTCCTCACCCCAGCGGACGTCTTCAATCGCCGACTCTTCTCCCAGGCGAAGGAGCCAGAGAAAATAGAAAAGCCGGCTCGCGACTCCGATAAGACACAGGCCTCGAGTTCTCTCAAAACCTACCCGGACGTTTCGCTCCAGAGGGAGAGCAAGTCAGCTCGATAGCATCCAGTCCACAGATCGGGTGATCCTCTCAAGGAATTTTGTCATCAAACTGCTAGTAAGGAAAACCGTGATACGTCTAAGCGCTCTCACAACTCTCCTCATCATGGTTGGACTCGGCAGCATTGCTCACAGCCGACCGGCCTCCTCAGACACCGGACCCAGTCTGGAAGAGGTGCTGAGTCATATGGACAAGAGGGGGCAGACTCTGAGTTCCATGAGCTCGACTATCTTCCAGAAGAAATGGACGGATATCCTCGAAGAATTTGACGAGGGTGAGCGCGGGACCTTCCACTTCCTGCTCGAGCGCAAGAAAGTCTTCCTTCGAAAGGAGATTACCGAGCCTCAGCGGAGCACTCTGGTGATCAGTGACGGAAAACTACTTTTCTATCAACCCAAGATCAAACAGGCTCAACGCTACGATCTCGGAAACAAGAAAGACAAAGCAGAGTTTCTACTGCTTGGCTTCACCTCAAACAAAGAGGACATGAAAAAGGCCTACAATATACGGTTGCGGGGGCCAGATCGACTGGGGGACCGCGACACCTTTGTTCTGGAACTCACACCGAAGTCCAAGACCGTTTCCGCCCACTTCTCCCAAATCGTTCTCTGGGTGGACTCGCAACTCTGGGTCCCTATCCAGCAGAAACTGCTGGAGCCAACCAGGGACTATCTACTCTTCCACTTTGATGAGATCAAGCTCAACGATGGGATCAAGAAATACCACTTCGACGTGAAGCTTCCCAAGGACGTGCGCGTTATCGGCGGCTGATCAAACAGGCAACCGATTAAGGCTGAACCGAAGAATATCGAACAGGTGAATTCCGAAGGACGGAGGGCTCTTGGCCCTGGACCTTTAGAGAAGTTTCTTTTTCGAAATGGGGCCAGTGCTTGGCTTCTCCACTGCTACCCGTCTCCTCCTGGGCGACCATCCGGAGCTTTCATCTGGGAACGCGTATAAAGAATCCGGTGAAGAACCGTCCAATTCGAGAGCACAGCGAGCACCCACAAGATCGGCTCCATCATATAGAAGGAACCGATGATCAGGAGGACGATACGCTCGGGCCGCTCCAGAAATCCTACTTTGCATTGGGGGATCATGGATTCCGCGCGGGCTCGGGTGTAACTGGTTAATACCGAACCCATCATTGCTATAGCGACGAGCACGATGTAGGTGAGGCGTCCCTGATGCCCATAGTAGAGAATCAGCCCTAGATAGACGATCAGGTCCGAATAGCGATCCATCACCGAGTCGAAGAAGGCTCCGAACGGCGTAGCGGCGTTGGCAGTCCTGGCCACTATCCCATCCACCATATCGAAAAGTCCGGCGACAATGAGAAGCACTCCCGCAACTCCGAAACGCCCGCGGGAAAGCAAGAAAGCAGTCACGATACTCATCACGAAGCCGAGAAACGTCAGGTGGTTGGGCTTGATGTGAAAGAAGGTGAGTGCCTTGACGATGCCTCGCAAAAGCACCTGGGCACCCTGTCCTATTTTTCCCGAAATCATTAGGTTTTCTGTACAGATACAGTGTCTTGGGGGTGCACAGAGCCTGAAAGCTCTTCGCCCTCTGGATCGGCTCTTCGCCCTTCAGATCCAAGGACTCAGAATAGTTCAAATTTGATGGTCAAGAATTTCTTCGGGTCTTGTCTGAAGTCGTAGATCAGCTTCACTATCTCGGAAGACACCCGGTTGAGACTCTGGTACAGCTGCTCGTCCTGCGCCAGACGCCCCAAGGTACCTTTCCCCTCCTCGACGCCCCGCATCAGACTCATCATCTGTTCCAGCGCCTGGGTGAGGCCCTTGTATAGCTTGTCGTCGGTTGACAGCTTCCCCAAGGTTCCCTCTCCTGAGTCCATTCGAGAAGTAACGCTCTCCAGGTTGGCCATCAACTGGTCCAATTTCTGGTAGACGTCGGGATAATGGATAAGTTTTCCGATAGTCCCATCCGCCTGATTGATCTTCTCCATGATACCTTGGAGGTTCGCGGTCACCTGCTTGATGTTCTCATAGACATCTTTCTCTCTGATCAAAGTGGGAAGCGTCCCCTCCCCTTCGCTCAGCCGCTCCACCAGGTCCGCAGCTTGATCAACCGTTTGCTGAGCCCCTACAACGGTCTGGTTCAAGTTTTCGAAGAAAGAGGGATCGGTGATAAACTTCCCGACGCTGCCTTGTCCTTCGCCCAGATCTTCCATGATACCCTGTAGCTTCTTCGACAGGACCTCGAGGTTGGCAAGCACATCGTTGGCTCCGGTAATGAGTTCCTGGAATCCAGGCTCGGACGACCCTGTGATAATGACAACCTCCTGCGTCGTCTCCGCACCCAACCAAGATTTAACTACCTCCTGACCGACGAGGGGGAGAGCTTCAGTCCTCCCTAATGAAACTTCGACGTACTTGTCACCCAGTAGCCCCACCGAACCTAGCGAGATATTGCTATCTCGCCGAATCCAGTCCCGGTAGTCCACCTTGATGTCCATGAATACTTCTATGTTCTGCAATCGCCCTCTGGTTTTCCGGATTTCTTCTGAGGCGTCTTTGAGGCCGGCTTCCTGCCTCTCGACCAGGCGTCTCAAATTGTTGAGCTCCCGGCGTAGAGGTCGGGTCCGGGGCAATTCGGGATCATGCTGTGGAGTCAGCTTCTCGTACTCCGACTCGAGACCAACCAGCTTTTCCCTATTGGCCAAAAGATTCCGTGACAGCTCTTCGGACCTTCGATTCAGCTGATCGATGAGGTCCATACTCTGCTTGTTGGATTCAGTAGGGGGAATCTCTCCAGGCTCGGAGATGCGCAAAAAACTGACGTTTCCCGCTTCAACACCAGCGATGAGAACGATGTCGCCAGGCTTCAGTCCCGAAATGTTGTTCAGATAGCTCTTGGCGGAAAACGTCTCCTCCAACAGGCCAACCTGGGTCCCGATGGTAAAAATCGCCAGGCCCAGGATGGAAGCGGTAATAATGACAAAAACTCCAACCTTCAGCTCCGAAAAACTGTGGCGGCTTTTTCTGTCCATGGTATTCCTTACACTCGGGGCGAATCGATCGTGTACCTGCTCACTGCTGCTTGACGCGAGGGCTCATCCTACCGCCTTATGCCTTCACGTCAGGAACTCCTGAACGTAGTCATCCTGGATTGACTTCAACTCTTCAGCACTGCCTTCGTAGACAATCCGTCCATCCTTGAGCATAACGAGTCGAGCATTTACGGAGTGTCCCCCATCCTTCTCCGACTGGAAACTAATCTCTCCGTCGGGGCCTTTCAACGCCCCTTCGGTGGCGAGAATTTGAGCCGTCTTCAAATCGTGTGTAACGATGATGGAGGAAACCTCTTGCAAATCCCGCAGCAGGATGACTAGCTCACAGATGGTCCGATTGGTAATCGGGTCGAGACCGGCCGTCGGTTCATCGTACAGCATAATCCCGGGCTCCCCTGCCAGGGCCCGTGCAATAGCGACCCTCCGCTTCATCCCTCCCGAAAGCTCCGCTGGCATTTTTCTGATCGCATGTTCCAGCCCTACAAAACCCAACAATCGTCGGGCAGCAGCCTCCATCTCCTCTTCCGTAGAGCTGGCTTCTTCACGCATTCGATAGGTCACGTTGTCCTGGACGCTTAGTGAATCGAACAAGGCGCCTTCCTGAAACACAATGCCAACACGTTTTCGGATCGGCATCAAGGCGTCTTCGCCCAACCCAGTGATTTCCTCGTCATCAACGAAGATCTTCCCTGAATCCGGTTTTACCAGACCCAGCACCATTCTTAGGATCGTCGATTTCCCGGAACCGCTACCTCCCAGGACCACCTTCGTCTCGGCCTTCCCGACCGCCATGGTGAAGTCTTCGAGTACCACGTGCCCATCGTAGGACTTGGAAACCCCTTCGAATCGTATTGCGTTAATAACGTAGCTCCAAGATGATCTTGCTCAGAAAAAAATCGGAAACGATCACCAGAACCGAGGCAGTGACCACGGCCCGAGTCGTGTTGCGTCCCACGCCTTGCGTCCCTCCCTTGGTCCCCAGACCGAAGTAGCATCCGATCATTCCGATAATGAATCCGAAAACCACGGGCTTGGTCAGCCCCTCCAGCACGTTATTGTAATCGATTGACCGCAATGCCGTACTCCAGTAGAGCGAGGTGTTCAGGCGCAGGGTGTAGAAAGAAGTAATCCAACCCCCAATCAGCCCAAAGACGTCGGATACGACTGTGAGCAAGGGAACCATGGTGGTGCAGGCAATCACCCGCGGAGTCACCAGTTTCTTTGTGGGATCTGTGCCCAGGGCGCGCATGGCGTCAATCTGCTCCGTCACAACCATGGAACCGATCTCTGACGCGATTCCAGATCCCACTCGCCCCGCCATCATGAGCGCTGTCAGTACCGGTCCGAGTTCTTTGATCAGCGACAGGGAGACCAACTGTCCTGTCAAGTTGACGGCGCCGAAGGCCTTCAGTGATTTGGAAGACTGAAGGGCCAGAACTCCACCGGTGAAGAAACCGGTCAGCATGATGATCAAGATCGAGCCGACTCCGATGATGTCCATCTGTTGGAGTGTGTCTTGTATGTATCGGGGCTTCCGGAAGATATTGACCACCGCTGCGGCGCACAAGAGAGTGAACTCTTGAATCTCGTAAACAGCCCGGTAGAAAACTCCCATAGGTGCTCCGCTATGAGCTGCGCTGCCTAGCGCTGCGTCCTGGGTTTAGTGTTACACTAAACAGCTTGGAGAGCGCTGACGCGAGACTCTCGAAAAATAAGCGTTGGCAGCACAAATTCTACCAGAGACGCCCCGGCTCTCCAAGGATACTCAGCCACTAAAACAGGTTCGGGGGAACACGACAATGTTTCGCTTCTTGACCTCTGGCGAGTCCCACGGGAAGGGATTGATTTCAGTCATTGAGGGATTTCCAGCTCACGTCCCAATCGATGTCGCATTCGTCAATTTGGAGCTGAAACGCCGGATGGGAGGTTACGGTCGAGGGGCTCGCATGAAGATCGAGAGCGACGAGATCGACATCTTTGCCGGCGTCCGCCACGGCTACTCTCTGGGCTCACCGATAGCGTTTGCCATCAGCAACCGGGACTGGGTCAACTGGCTGGACATCATGTCGGTAGAGCCCAACCCCGAAGGAGCGGAGAAACGTAAGGTCGAGCGTCCCAGACCGGGCCATGCCGATCTGGTGGGCGCCATGAAATATCAGTTTTCTGATATGCGAAACGTCCTGGAACGCTCCAGCGCCAGGGAGACCACATCAAGGGTTGCGGTCGGCGCCTTCTGCAAACTCCTCCTGCAATCGTTGGGGATAAGGATCTATAGTCATGTCGTAGCCATAAAGGATGTCCGAATTTCTGCCGCTCAGCTGGAGAAAGTCTCAATCGATCTTGTGCCGCAGATCGAGGCCTCTCCCCTGCGCTGCTGTGACTCTTCTTTGGAAGAGGAGATGAAAAAGGCGGTGGATGACGCCATCGAAAATGGCGATACTATTGGCGGGACATTCGAGGTCCGGGCCCTCGGAGTGCCACCGGGTTTGGGTAGCCATGTGCACTGGGATCGCAAGCTCGACGGCCTGCTGGCCCAGGCTCTCATGTCAATCAACGCCATCAAGGCGGTAGAGAATGGATTCGGTCTGGATCCTGCACCCACCGGCAGTGAGTTCCACGACGAGATCTTCTACGACCAGCAAAAGAGGCGATTCTACAGAGAGACGAATCACGCCGGTGGCCTCGAGGGAGGCACTTCCAACGGAGAGGAAATCATTATCAGGGCTGTGGTCAAACCAATCGCTACCTTGAAGCGTCCTCTCCGGTCGGTCAATCTCGCAACAAAGGAACCCTTCAAGGCGCAGTATGAACGATCCGACACCTGTGTTGTCCCAGCGGCGGGCGTGATTGGCGAGGCCATGGTAGCGATTGTTCTTACTCGAGCCGTGCAGGAAAAGTTCGGAGGCGACACCCTTCAGGAGGTCCAGGCCAACCTGGAGAGCTATCTACAAACCGTCCATCAAATGTGAGCCCCCCAAGTGATCCATCCCATCCTCCAGTTCGGCGCACCCGAGTTGCAGCTCAAGAGTCAACCGGTTGAGCGCTTTGACGAGGAGCTGAAAACCCTGACACAGGACATGCTACAAACGATGTATGCAGCGCCTGGGATCGGCCTCGCTGCCCCTCAAATCGGGATCAATCTACGACTCACCGTGATCGATATTACGGCAGGGGAGGAGAAGGGCCACCAGATAGTCCTTGTAAACCCGAAGATCACAGAACAAGAAGGGGGTGAGAAGGGTGAAGAAGGCTGTCTCAGCATTCCCGGATTCACAGCTGTGGTGGAACGGCCACAGCAGGTTCGCGTCGTGGCTCAGGATCTGGATGGAAATCCGATCGAAGTGGGAGGGAGTGAGCTACTGGCGCGCGCGATCTGTCATGAAATCGATCATCTCAACGGGATTCTCTACATCGATCGCATCTCCCGCCTCAAGCGCGAGCTGATTAAGAGAAAGATTCAGAAGCTTGTCCGAGCCGGAGAATGGTAGATGCGGATCGTCTTCCTGGGAACACCAGCATTTTCCGTACCCTTTCTCCGGGCTCTGGTTCGGCCCGGCGAAAGAGCACCCTATCGGCTCGTTGGTGTCGTCACACAGCCAGATAGGCCGGGCGGAAGAGGACGGAAGCCGAAGCCCAGCGCGGTAAAGGTGGAGGCAGAGAAGCTCGATCTTCCCACACTGCAACCGGAGCGGCTCCGCAACAACCCCCTCGCTCTGGAGTTCCTGGCGCGAACCAAACCGGATCTGCTCATTGTCGTCGCGTTTGGCCAGCTGCTCCCTACAGAGTTCCTTAACTATCCTCCCCTGGGAGCCCTCAACATCCATACCTCTCTGTTGCCCAGGTATCGAGGAGCGGCACCGGTAGCACACGCCCTGATGAACGGAGAAACCGAGACCGGTGTCACTCTCATGAAGCTGGATAAGGGCATGGACAGTGGCGACATCGTGAGCCAACTCCGTATCCCAATCGGAGAGGAGGTCACCACTGGCGAGGTAGAGGACATCCTGAGCAAACCGGGGGTGGAACTGATGCTCCGAGATACCCTCCCCTATTCGCGTGGAGACCTTAGTCCTACACCACAGAACTCAGCCGAGGCGACCTTTGCTCCCCGCATTGAAAAGAAGCACGCCCGAATCGAGTGGAATCGCAGCGGCACCGCAATTCACAACTTGATCCGCGCCCTGAACCCCAGGCCCACGGCTTTTGCTCACTTCCGGGATAAAGGAGTGAAGATATGGCGCAGTCAGCGAATTGCCGAGCAGTCCGCTCAGACGAACCGAACGTCAGGTGAAATTTGTGAGGTCACCCCGGATTCCATTCTGGTTCAGTGCGGGGACGATACCCAGCTCGCTTTGAAGGAGCTACAGCTCGAGAATCGAAAGCGACTTTCAGCTCGGGACTTCGCCAACGGGTTGGCGCTAAAGGCTGGGGAGCGATTCTATTGAAGGAAGACCTTCGCTAACTGCAAGGCTACCCGTGGCTTCCTAAAAGGCCGGCTCAGCAGCCTCCTGGAGACGGCAGCCAACCAACACTCAACAATTTGGCAACTGTGCGTTCACCAGAGAGGCCAGGTTTTCAAAAATGCATGCCAGAGCTGTAGCCGTAGAGCTGCTGCTGCGCCAGTCCGCCAGGAGCCGCATTCCCCTGGACAATCTGGCCCGTGACCCCAAGTTTGCTGAACTGGATGGAAGAGATCGCCGTTTCGTCACGGAGTTGGTCTTCGGGGTTCTCCGAAACCTTGCGCTTCTGGACTACTCCATCGAGTGGGTCAGCCACAAACCGCTACAGAAGCTGGACCCAGAAATCGTCTCGATCCTGAGGACTGCGCTCTATCAGCTGAACTATCTGCGCGTACCTGAAAGAGCTGCTGTCCACTCTGCGGTGGAGCTCTGCAAAGGATTCAAGAAATCGTCGGCGGCTCCCTTTGTCAACGCGCTCCTGCGACGCTTTCTAAGCAATCCTCCACCGTTACCCCAGGGACAGACGTCGGAAGCGCTGTCCCTTCGCTACAGTCATCCGCGATGGCTGGTCGAGAGATACCTGGAACGCTATGGGGCCAACGCCACTGAGAACCTCCTGAAGGCTAACAACCAACCTCCAGTGCCCTTCGTTCTAGTCAACACCTTAAAGATCGGATTCCAGGAATTCCGCCAACAACTGGAACACGAGCAGATCACTTTTCGGCTCTATCCCCAAGTTCCCAACTGTTTGATTGTCGAGTCGCCGTCTTTCCCAGAGCACCCACTCTATCTCGGGGGGTATTGTTTTTTCATGGACGGAGCCAGCCAAGAAGCGGTTCATCTGGCGAACATCCAGGGAGCTCGAAAGATAGGAGATTTTTGCTCGGCTCCGGGAGGGAAGCTGTTCCTCTTGACCGCACGCAAGCCACCCGAAGCTACCATCTACTCATGCGATGTAAGTCACTCCCGCCTCAGGCAAATGCTCGAACGTGCCCGCCTGTATAAAGTCCCCACACCTAAAGCCGTCACGGCAGATCTAACCCAGGGATGCCCTTTCCGGGTTCCCTTCGATTTCATCCTGGTCGATGTCCCCTGTTCGGGGACCGGCACACTTCGCTCGAATCCGGATATTCGCATCCGCGCGTTGGAGACGGATTTGAAACGGTTCCACTCGAAGCAACTCTCGATTCTGAAGAATAGTTTCGAAGGCCTTCGAAAAGGAGGTGATCTGCTCTACATCACCTGCTCCACCGAGCCGGAGGAAAACGAAAATGTGATTGAAGCATTTCTTGCTGGCGAGCCTCAAGCGGCGGCGATTGCAGATTTCTACCGAAGCTTTCCGGGAAACCCTGGAGTTGGAGGCTTCTTCGCCGCCCAAATTCGGCGCGTTTGAAAAGCCTATGGTAGATTAGGAGCTTACGCAATGGTCAATTTCTGAACTGCCGGCAAGGGTTCATACGAACACTGGGGGGACGAGCACTTCGCCCTCAACCCTACTGCGGAGCGAATCCTGACGTTTTGGTTCGACAGCGGGTGCGAAGGCGAGAATGATGCCTAAGGTGCGACGCCGGAATTCGGTTCTGAGTATCGGCAAGCTACTCCTTCTGACCGGAGTCCTATTCGTCATCTTTCTCTTCAGTACTGTCGTGAGCATGAGACTCGTGGTCAGAGCCAAAGAGCTTGCCGTGCCAGCCTTGGTGGGTACCGACTTTGAAGAGGCAACGCGGCTACTGAAAACAGCTAATCTCAGGCTCGCGCTGACGGGCAAACGCCATGACCCCAAGATGCCCAAGGGAGCGATTGTCTACCAGCTACCTGGCGCTGGGGTCCGCATCAAGGCAAATCGAGAAGTACAGGTCTTGGTGAGCCTGGGAAAGCAGCAGGATCCGGTTCCAAAGTTGGTAGGTGAAACCGAAAGAGTCGCCTTGCATCTTGCGCGTCAGTCGGGCTACAAACTGGGTGACATCAGTAGAGTTTCGCTGCCCGAACTAGAGTCGGAACAAGTTATCAATCAGTTCCCCGCCCCAAGTACCGAGGAGATCACGGGTCTTGAAATTGATATCCTGGTCGCGCGCAAGCAGTCCAAACGATACCTCATGGTGGACGTAGCGGGCCAGAGCCTGCATCGAGTGCTCATGTTTTTCGAAGAAGAGGGTTTCAAGGTAGGGAAGATTCAGTACATCCGACATGCTAAAGTCCGAAGGGGAGTTGTAGTCCGTCAATTTCCGGAACCGGGTCATGCCCTCGAGGAAGATGACTCAATCCATCTGGAGGTGGCACGCTGATGGCCCGGATAGCACCATCGCTCTTGGCTGCTAACTTCGTCTCCCTGGGTGAGGATATCGATGTTATGGAGACTGCCGGGGCAAAACTGCTGCACCTGGACGTCATGGACGGGCACTTCGTGCCCAACCTAAGCATCGGCCCCCCGGTGATCACGGCCATCCGAAAACATACGCAGCTGATCCTGGATGTTCACTTGATGATTTCCAATCCAGAGGCTCTGATCGAGACCTTTGTCGAAGCCGGTGCCGACTACTTGAGCATCCATTATGAAACCGTCAAGCATTTAGACCGTCTAATAGATCAGATTCGTGAAGGTGGGGTACAGCCAGGAGTAGTGGTGAATCCCCATACGCCGGTCAGCCTGTTGGAAGATATTCTACCCAAATGCCACCACGTGCTCGTTATGTCAGTGAATCCCGGCTTTGGAGGCCAAGATTTCATTGCCAGCAGCTTGGAAAAAGTGAGAACATTGCGACTTTTAATCGAGGAACGTGGCCTCGATGTGAAAATTGAGATCGATGGGGGTATGGGACTCAAGAACACAGAAGAGGCCGTACGCTCAGGTGTCGACATTGTCGTCGCGGGATCGGCGATCTTCTGCAGTCCCTCTCCTGTCGAGACTTTTCGTCGAATGCAACAGATTGCGGATCAGGCTGGGAAAAACCATTGAATGCTGGATTGTGGCAGAGACGATGCAATTAAAAATTAGTCGGATATTCCTGGCGCTGGTGGCGGTCAGCCTTCTTGCTGGCTGCGGACAAAAGAGCTCAGGATTGCAGGAGGGGGCGGTGGCTCCCGACAAGATTCTTTTCGAGAATGGGATGAAGTTCTTCGAAAAGAATCAGTATATCAAGTCTCGCCTGTCCTTCCAGACCTTGATCAATACCTACCCCGACAGCGAATACACACCCGTTTCCTTCCTCTCGATCGCAGACTCTTACTACGAGGAAGCGGGGAAGGACAATCTACTGCAGTCAGAAGCCCAGTACAAAGACTTCATCATCTTCTATCCCTTGCACGAGATGGCCGATGACGCACAAATGAAGATCGCCGCCATCAATGTCAGGTTGATGAAGCCTCACGATCGGGATCCCACTTATGCCCAAAAGGCAGAAGCCGAATTCAAGAAGTTCCTCAAGGATTACCCGGATAGCGAACTAGCACTTACGTCGAGGGAATTCCTGAGAGAGGTCCAAGACAAACTGGCGAGCGGAATTCACGAAATCGGGAATTTCTACTTCGGTCGTAAGGGCTTTCTGGCTTCGGAGAGTCGGTACAAGGAGATTCTGGAAAAGTACCCCGATTTTAGCAGCATGGACGAGAGCCTTTTCAAGCTGGGAGAATCACTCGAGAAGCAGGGGCGAATCGAGGAGGCCTCGGTCTACTACAGCCGGGTCGCCGGGGAGTTCCCCTTCAGCGATTACTTCGACGACGCCAAAGAGAGGCTGGTCTTGCTTGAAAGGCCGGTTCCTGTCGTGGACCAGGCGAAAGCAGCTAAGAACGAGTCCAATCGCCGGGAAGAGCAGGGTTTCTCGATAATGGCTCCAGTCCGCAGTGTCGTTGATGTTTTTACCGGAGGCGAGGATCCCTACGAAATCGCCCGCAGGCGGGCTGAACAACGCAAGCTGGAAGAGATGCGTGGGAACGGAAAACCGACCAGGACTGTTGAGCCAAAGTGACCCGGCCAGCATGCACCACCTGGTCCTAGCAGACGATAGCAACACCACCCAGACTCTGGTCCGCCTGTCTTTCGTCGAAGACCCCACCATCCAGGTCCACACCTTCGAGGACGGCACTGCAGCACTTGAGTACGTCCAGACACAACCCACCGACCTCGTCCTGGCAAAGCTGGCACTCCCCCTGCTGGACGGGTTTGAGCTGTGTCGACGGATCAAACAGGACCCGGCAACCTCCCACCTTCGCGTGCTCCTGTTGGGCCGAGCCCAGGACTCCTTCGACGAAAACAGGGCGCAACAGATCGGGTGCGACGGCTACCTGATCAAACCCTTCGAGACCTCCGAGTTGGTAGCTCGTATCGATGCCCTCCTGGCCCAGACCAAATCCGAACCGAAAGAGGAAGCAGTAGCAACAGATGAACCCACTCTTTCCTCCGGATCAGAGCAAGCCCCTGAGTCCCCCGGCAGCCTTTCTCCGACTTCCGAATCAACTGTCCGACTCCTGACCCTGAAGCCCTCCCAGTGTCGTCCTGATTATAACTTTCTCGCCCGAGACGTCAGGAGGCTGAGACGACAACACTCCCCACTTTCATCCCCAGCAGCGGCATCGGCGTCCTTAAACGAGGGTGAGATGAAACGATTGATCCAGGACATCCTGGACCGACTGCCTCAGGAACTACGCCGCATCCTGCCTGAAATCATCCAGGAGACTCTTTTCGCTTTGGCTCGCCCAACTTCCGCCGACTGACCTACTCCTCCCAATCGTTTTGAATTGTCTCTATCGCAGGGCCAGCATTCTCAGACCCTGATCGTGCAAGTCGGGTGTGATAGGGTGAGACCATCCGGCCGTTGAAATCTGCATGTTGACAGGGGCGCGAAAAAAGTTGCGTTCGAAATCGAAGTCTAGACTTGAAGCCTTCTTCCTAGCCACAGCCTTATTCTTACTGTCCCTCGCATCCACTTCATTGTGGGCGGAGCGAATCGTCTATCCGCAGGCGGCCGTTGGCCCCCTTGGCGCCGATACGTTCGTAATTGACCTAAGGGTCTGCGCAAAAATAACTTGGCATTTTGGCATCTCATCTTCCCACCATATTCGGCCGCTCCTCAATCGAGAAATCCTCAACGTAGACCCGGCTACGCCTGCTGTTTCGCTCAATCGTTCGCGGCCAAATCTGGCGCAAATCTGAGCGCCAATTCTACCAAGTTCTTCTTGCGCAGACCCTAAGCATCGGGAACCTCAGTCGCCAGGAAACCGTGGGGGCCCGAATTCGACTGTTGGATGCAAAAACCTGGTGGGTATGAACCAGATCAGGTTTGAGGATGATTCGGGAAGTCAGACTGTCCAAGCCAACGGCTTTCAAACCGTGATACTGACACCGCTCGAATCGGTCCACTACCAGATCAGCAGCGCGATACTTCAGGTTGGAGTCCTGGTCGTCGATACTCCCGATCAATCCAACTTTGAGGATCTGTCAGCCTCGTTCTTCTACAAACTGATTGACAGCCAAGGGACGATCACCGATCTGATTGCAGTACTCGGAGTCGAGGAGTCTTCGTTTGCCTTTGAGGGGCTGATTGCCACTCAAGGGAACTTCAATGTGGGTGTGGCCCTGGTGCCTGAACGCAACCTGGACAACCCTTCCGCTATCGCCACTGTAGATCTTATTGTTACCTTGCCCAATGGCTCTGAGCGCCGGGGACAAGTCGTTCTTGGAGAAGCCGAAGCCCAACAGAAAGCCTTCTTTCCCAACCTGATTATTTCCGGACTTCCTCAAGATATCCCGGTGGCCCAGATGAGGATAGAAGCCGACGAACGCCTCTTTTCGGCCGTTCTGGAAGTCGTTTCTCCTCCGATTCTCTCAACGTTCAAATAGGATCAGCCCCTCTGGATATTCTCAACCTGGTTCCAACCGGGGGCTTCCAGCTGGATACGGAAAACCGGCAGGCCGTGGCGGACCTCTACAATGCCGTGAAACAGGCATCTATGGGGGTCTCTCCAAGATGGACCGGGGATTACGATCAGTGTCGGGTGGGGTCGATAGCGGGACCTTACCGGGATGTGGTGCTCCGGCTCATCAATTTCGCACGGGTCCTGGCGGGTGTCCCCGCCGATGTCGTGTTGGACCCGACTTCCAACAATGACGCTCAGGCGTCGGCTCTGATCTCCGGAGCAGAGGGAACTCTCAGCCATACCCCGGATAACTCTTTCGTCTGTTTTTCTGCCGAGGATACCAACGGGTCGCTACGCTCGAACATCTCCCTTCATCTGGATGTAGATCCAACCCTCGTCGTAGGTGGCTACATGCAAGACCCTGGGGCAAGCAATACGAGTGTCGGTCACCGCCGCTGGCTGCTTCAACCCGGGCAGCAGAACATCGGTGTCGGCGTAGCCTTCGACGGCGATCAAGGCCCTTTCCCTGGCGCGAGCGCCATCTACGTCGTAGGACCGCGAACGGCGTTCAGGAGACAGGTGGCCTGGCCTCCCGTCGGTTTCGTGCCCTCCGAACTCGTTTATGAGCGATGGTCTTTCTCTTTTCCTGAAGCCGATTTCAGCGCTGCCACGGTTACCATGACCTCAGAAGGATTGCCGGTAACTCTAGCTATAGTCGACTCCGGAGCTGGAGACCAGACTTCGACCGGGCGGGCCCCCTTCATCGTGTGGGAGCCCAATATCACTCAGACTCCCAGCGACGGCACCAAGTTCACGGTAACCATTGAATTCTCATTGAATTCTCGGTAAACGGCCAGGTCAGCTACGACATCACTATCATTGAGCCGTGACTCGAACGCCGGCAGATGCAGCTTTGGCTCGAAACTCGACGCTCTTTAGGTCAATTCTAAGAAAGTTAAGTCCGTAGAAGTCTGCAGCAAGTTGGAGGCGAGAGAAGTCGACCTCCCCCGTCTCCTTGGCTAGCCTTGGCTTCGGATGCCAACTCTTTCTCGAATGATCCAGCTCGCAGCAGCCGTTTGGTCTGGGAATTTGACCGTTCCCGGAGCCTGCTTCAGCAGGTTAAAGCGGACTCCAGGGGGCGGGACTAAGGCCTACCCTCGGCTCCAAGCCGAGGGGTTTGATCGGATGTCGAATCGAATTCGACTCATCTCTGCTAACCTTCGTCGTGGCGGTGGTCTCCAGGCCGCCGTTGGTCGAGCTAGGCTCGACCGCTACACTTCGGCCTGGAGACCGAAGCCACGTCAGAGACCTACTCTAGCACTTTCATCTTCACTCGAAGATGACCCTACCGTCCCTGCGGGACTTCGGGGACCTTCGCTTCGCCTGAAGGCGAGGGGTTTCACCATCCCCGATGGGGACACTAAGCTGAGACTTCAACCACGAGGAGCCGAAGCAGCCTTCGCCAGTTGACAGAGCCGTGACTGCCAGGGAGCGGGGCCCGACAGGGACCATACCCCCAGGCGCTTCTATATTGCAGGGGTGCGTACAGATGTCAATCGGGGTGTGCCTCTTAAGTTGAAGCACCGGATCCCACTCCCTCACGGTCATGGCTCTGTCAGGGTTGCTAGCGATGATCATGTCGAAGGTACAAGATACAACGTACAAACAAGCTCCAAATCACAAACATCAAGTTCCAAACGATCGCCCATTATCAGGTTTGGCGATCCGACAGAGCCACGAACGACTTGAGCCGTTAGCAACATGAGGCCAAGTTCCAAGGAGAGAGCTGGATAACTCTTCCCCACGCAGTGAAGCACGATATCGCCTGTCCTCGACCTAAGTTTCGTTCTCGAATGGGCAGCACTGCTGGGGGACCACTAAGCTGAAACTATTGAAACAATGGCTGGCGATGTTCTCAGAACTGGAGAGAGGCAACGGGTGTCGGCTGAGGAGGAACTAGGCTGGGGTGTATTCCAGCTCGGACTCGCTTGAAAACCTCAAACTTTCGGCGCAATCAGTGACGTGCTTTTCCCAAGCAACAGGGAGACTATCCCCAGAGCAAACAGACCGGTCACTGCCAGAAAGGCCGGGCTGTAGCTTCCCCAGAGGTCATAGGAGACCCCGGCCATGAGAGGCCCCAGGGTGTAGGGAACCACGGTGGCCATGCTGATGAGGCCTGAGATGCTGCCGTAGTGGCGCAGGCCGAAAGTTTCCTGAACGATCAGCGGCACTAGCGTTCCGTATCCCCCCATGTGGAGACCGAACACAGATGCCGAAACCCAGACCAAAGGGGGATTGGAGAAGGCCACCATCAGGACCACGGATACGATCTGGGCCGCCAGGTTCACTACCAGGCAACACCTTGCACCCCAGCGCTCAGCCAGCAGCCCGTAGAGAACCTTTCCGGCCATTCCCGCTGTAGCCAACAGACCGAGGGCGATGGACACAGAGGTGGTGGATAGGCCCTCCGCCACCCAATGAGCTCCCGCCTGCGCCAGGATGGTGCTATAGGTGAATGAGGCCATCATAAGGGCGAAGGTAATGGAGTAGAAGAAGGGGGTGCGCAGAGCCTCGCGTGCGTCCAAGCCCGTCAACTGGGGAGCCTCATCTGTGCGCCCACTCTGGGTGGATCCTGGGAGATTTCGCGGAGACTCCCGGATGAAGAGCAGCGCCAGTACGGCTATGGCGAAGAAGAGGAACGCAAACGACAGATAGGCCGCCTCCCAGGAGAAGGTCGCCAGACAGAGACCGGCAATCATTGGCAGCGTCAGGCCGCCGAAGTTGCTTCCCATCATGACCAGTCCCATCATGCGTCCCCGGCGGGCCTCGAACCAGATTCCGATCAGGCGTCCTGCCGGCAGGTAGGACATCCCGTTGAAGAGCACGAACTGCAGAAAGCTCAGAACGTACCAATGCCAGAGCTGGGACATGAGGGGACGAAGAAGAAAGCTGAGCCCCCCGAGAAAGAGGGAGACAACCATGACCTGCCTGGCCCCCAGGCGGTCCATGAGGCGGCCGAGCAAAGGCGAAGCCAAACTACCCACAGCCGCGAAGGACAGGGAGGCGCTGATTGCGGTCCGAGGCCATCCGAACTCCTGCTCAAGGGGCTGGACGAAAAGACCGAAGGCATAGCTGGAGGATCCCACTGCCAAAGCGGAGGCCAGAAACAAGACGCCCACGCCCAGCCAGGAGTCCCGAATCGGCCGCGTTAGCTCCAGGGGAGCCGGGGTGCTCATGGGCGCCCATGGTAACATTCGAGAAACGGAACTGGGGTCCTATGAAGAGCGACCGGGTCCATGCTAGGGCTCTGGAGCAGAGAAACGGGCACTGGTATACTCTGCGCTCGCCGATTAGCCTGAAGGTCTGGAATACGAGGCTAGAAAGAACGATCGCGGCTCGCAGCTGGTCGGTGGTTTCAGGACCCAAACGGAGAAGGAACCATGAAGTTTTCGAGAACCGTGTGGTGTATGGCAGTCGCTCTGGGTGTGGTCGTGTCTTCCAGCGTTTGGGCCGGAAAGTTCGTGCCAGTGTACTCGAACATCTCCAATCCGGTGTTCCGGGAGTGGCAGAAAGAGCTGAAGGCCGACAGGGTCCTCGAGTCGCTGGCAGAGTATCTGAACGGCACCTTGATCGTGCCGATGGACGTGACGATTACCGTTACGGAGTGCGGGACCTCGAACGCGTTCTACTCCCCGAAGGACCAGGCGATCATTATTTGCTACGAGCTGATCGGCGACTTCTACAGGGGTGCCTTGGAGTTGGGCTGGTCCGAGGGGAACGCGAAGAAGGCAACGGAGAACGCGACGACCTTCTTTTTCTACCACGAGCTCGGCCATGCTCTGATCCACGTCCTCGACCTGCCGACGACGGCAGGGAGGAGGATGCCGTGGACCAGCTTTCGACCTACATTCTGGCGCACGAATCCGAGGATGGAGACGTCCAGACTCTCGACGCCGCTCTCGCGTTCCTGGCGTGGTCCGAGGAGGCGCAGAAGACAGGGGCGAAGGCTCCTTTCTGGGATGAGCACTCCCCGAACGAACAGCGGTTCTTCAACCTTGTCTGTTGGGTCTACGGACAGAATCCCGGACGGTTCCAGAATCTCGTTCGGGAGGGGCATCTTCCCAAGGCTCGAGCCAATCGCTGCCCGGGCGAGTGGGCGCAGATCGACAAGAGCTGGACTGTGCTACTCAAGTCCCACGTCGCGGCAGAGTGATCGAGAAATTACCTGATCTGGACGACTCTTCCGATCCGGGACGATTCGTAGACAGCCGCGACCACGCGCTGGGCTTCGAGTCCATCTTCAATTGTAATGGCGGGTTCTCTCCCTTCAGCCAGCGCCGCCGCGAACTCCTTCAGGACCTTCAGGTGGGTGCTTTCTTCGAACTGGTAACTCTTCTCTCCCCCTCCCGTCGCGACACTCAGATGGCCTCGTGAGAACTTGTCGTGTAAAGGGTAGGAGTGGATGACTCCTTCGGTTCCCAGTATTTCGATCATGGAATTCCGGTTCTCGTCCGGGTCAGCAGTACTCCAGTGAGCGGTGGCTACTGCTTGGATCCCGTTGGCAAATCGCAGGAGCGAGCTAGCCGTATCTTCTACGGCATAGTCCTCGACCACGGTGTCTACGAAAGCGGTCACCGCCACGATCTTGCCGAAGAAGAAGCGAAGCAGGTCCACCCCGTGGCTCCCCAGATCCATATAGGGTCCTCCCCCGGACTGAGCGGGGTCCTGTGACCAGGCCTCCGGATTCGCAGGCGAGCGCCCAGAAAAGTTCCACCGCACCGCGCTGACCTTGCCGATATCCCCACGCTCGACGATTTCTTTGATCTTCTGGTGCCGAGCATTGAATCGCTGGTAGTAGCAGGTCATAGCAGTGATTCCCGCCCTGCTGCAGGCCTCCAGCATTGCCTCCGCCTTCGAGACATCCAGGGCCAGCGGTTTCTCGCACAATACGTGCTTGCGCCGGTTGGCTGCCGCCAGGGTATTGGGACAGTGCTGATCCACCGGAGTGGCGATGTAGACGGCGTCCACCTCAGGATCCTGCAGCAGTTTCTCCACATCATCGTAAGCGCGACGAGCCCCGTGTTCATGAGCGAACTCTTCGGCACCCTCCATGCTCCGCCGCATCACCGCAACCAACTGGCTGCACTCCGATTCACGCATTGCAGGAGCCATGACCCGGTGCGCAATGTCTCCGGCACCAATGATTCCCCAGCGTACCGTTGGTATCTGTATCATCCTAATCTCCAAGTTATCGGTCAGATGCCGTGGACGCCTGCAGCCTCACGTCTCCGGGATCAACGCCCATCGTCCACTCGTCGGATCCGGAAGAAGTCTCCAGAATAAGCCGCCAGATCCCATCTTCCCGTCGCCCGCCCTCAACTCGCTGCAGGGACGGATCCTCCCCCTTTGGCGTAAAACTAAAGACGGATAGAAAGGTGGTCTCGCTGGCGCTACGCCGTCGAATAATGGTCGAAAGCCGCTCCGAGGCCCGGTTGGAAGGGGAGGTTCCCAGGAAAATTTGACCCTCTGGCCCGAGCAGATTCAGGTCCAGAGATCCGCCCTCGCAGCGCCACCGGAGGAAGGGAAGCTTCGACTCTTCACAGCTTCCCTCGACCTGAGTGTGAGCGGAGACACGTTCCGGTTTCAGTCGCCTGTCGAAATCGGATTCGAACGGATTCGCCATCAAACGGCCCCGGAGATGACAAATCCAGTCGATATCACGAGGGCACGGCCCAATGACCTGAAACAGGTCGATGAAGTAGCAGTCGCGCCAGAGAATGACCCGCCTCATCCGCACCCCCTGGTACACTCCTTCGCTCCAGGAGACTGAGGCATCGGCGAGGGTAAAGGAATCCTCCACCAGAAAACGATTGAATCTTCCATCGGTCAGGGGCTGCGGCTGGCCATCCAGCAGTACCGTCGAGTGGCTGGCCGTGTGCCGGTACCAGGTCTGGTTGATCCCAATGCCATAGCCAGAAGTCCCCAGATCGGGGATGATAGAAGCTCCCCCTGCAAAGAATTGAATCCGCAGCTGGTCGAGGTGACCGTGCTCCCCGCCTCCAGGTCCTGCTTTTAGAAAAAGATAGCGCTGCCGCTCCAGAGCCCCAGGACTGCGAAGAATGGCGCAGCCCAGGTCAGCCAGGTGTCGGCTCCTCGATGGCGGCGGCTCGCCTGAGGGCAACTCTTCGACGCCCTCGAGAAGGGCCTCAAAACAGGTACGAGGCCGATTCCTATAATTCTGTTGCAGGACCCAGGCGAAAGCGGGATCCCGAAACCAGGCGAAGGCCGTCTCGTAGAAGCCCTCGGCTTCGGGGATCCCGTGCCCCACCCTGTCAAGCAGTCCAATGAAGTGCCAGCAGTCGTTCAGGGAGGGGAGCTTCAAGTCAGGCAGGGAGATGAGAATCGGGGTCAGGAACATGCGCTTCAGGATGCCGCCGTCGTCGAAGGAACGATCCGTTGCTCGCAGAATCCTCATGGTCCAGACCACGGCGTCCAGCATGTAGTAATGGTAGCTGAGAGACCCCTCCCACCAGATACCGTCCTCGGAGACACCCTGTTGGAGCTGTGCCCGAAGTCCTAGAGATCCTCCCAAGGCCAGCTTCAACAGATCTTCGTCCTCGAGCACCACGGCCAACGTCGCTAGCGCAGCGTTGTTCCAGTTGGTAACGTTGTGAATCTCCGGCCATCGCACCCGATGCAGATGTTCGGCCGCGGGTCGAAACAGCTTTCGGGCCAGTTCCTCCCGAGCAGACTGGGGCAAGGACTCCTCCAGCAGGGCGTAGGCCCAGACCATACGTATGATCCAGACCGATTCGTCCAGGCCTTGCCAGGTAACCACCCCGGGATGGGGGTCGTATTGCGTGGGGGCGGGCTTCATCTCCAGGTAACGTTGAGCGTAGCCATCTAGAATGCCCGCCGCCAGGGTACGATCTCGCGTGCGGCCTGCCTCACTCTGTCCAGCTTCCAGGTAGCTTCGAAAAGATAGTTTTAAAGCGGCGTCACTGCGCATGTCGTTGACGGACCAGAACCAGGCACTATCGAAGGGTTCGCCTCGAAACTCGGCGCCATCAACCGGACAGGTGTGACAATGCGGGCTCCCAGGGTCGAACCGCAGCTGGACGGCATGATCGGGACAGAAGAAATCGTGGTAGTAGCCGGCCTGCTGCTCCGGAACCGGCGGGAGAAAGTCATGGTAGGACTCAACCCGTGCGTCCAGGGCCTCGAGGGCCGCGCGGAATGCGGGGAGTCCAACCTTGGCCCGAATGGTCCTGCTCCAATCGGGTGCCAACAGCGTCATGCCCGGTAGGCCTCGAGTGTCTTCTTCGCGATCCCATCCCAATCCAGGCGCTGGACGCTAGCCAAGGCAGTTTCTGAGGCAGCGTCCCGATCCCATCCTTGGACCTCCCGCATGGCTTCCAAGAGCGCGTCCTTCCGCTTAGGGTCGTAAAGGATGCCGCCACCGGGGAGAAGGGTAGAAGGAAGACAACCCAGAGCCGGCGCGATGACGGGCCGCGCGTGCGAGAGAGCGAGAACCACGCTCCCCGAACTCATAGTGGCATGAAAAGGCAGCACGACCACGTCGCTGGCTGTAAGGACACGAATCAAGTCCTCATTCGAAGCTTTCATATCGCCGTGGACAAAGTTGGACAAGATTCGGGGGTGATCTCCGATCCGACTCCAAAGCGAGTCCACGTACTTCGCCGGTCCTCCGCCGGCAGCTAGCAGCCAACAATCCGGCTCTGGCAAACGGCAAAAGGCATCGGCGAATTCCTCTATCCCCTTGTAGGGAAGGATCCCACCGATGAACCCATACACAAAGCCTGATTCCGGAACGCCCAACTCCGAGCGGCACTCCGAACGCGAGAACCGATAGGGGTAGACCCCAATGAAATGGCCATGAGGAATGATGAACAGATCATGTGAACGTCCAAACTCGCGCCTCACCCCTTCGGCGTTGACCTCACAGTGGGCAATGATGGCAGTTGCCAGCCGGCAGAGATGGAGCTGAAATTTGTGATCGATCTCTTGATGGGTGCGGTTGTGAGGGTAGATGTTGTGTGCGGTCCACACTACTTTGTAGCCCAGCTCCCGCGCCAACTCCAGGGAGGATAGCAGGTCCTCCATCTGACGCTGCATGATGTCGGCGTCGTCGTGATAGTAGTCGTGATGGGGCCATTGCCAGTGAAGGACGTCGATCCGTCCCTGATTGCGCCGCAGGTACTCCGGACTGTAGTCGACCGAGTACTCGACCTCTAACCCGTGACGCTCCAGAGCATCGCAGAGCAAGGCACCGTAAGGATTGTTGCCTTCGTGGTCAGCGGCAAGGCGCTTGGACTGGTGATAGTAGTAGGCTACGCGCAAAACAGAAGACTCTAAGGTACAAGATATAAGGTACAAGATACAAACAAGTTCCAAGTACCAAATTTCAAGGAGGTCTCTCGGGAAGGCTGCTCAAAGGATGGACGGTAGAGCCTTGAGTCAAGGGATCCAGCGGACGATTGCATCTAAAGGTCTCGTTTCCGTCTGTGATTTGGTGCTCGGTGGTTGAGATTTGTTTGTATCTTGGAATTTTCTTATCCGAAGTTAACTGGATCCGACGCCTGATCCAGCTGCTTTCGGAGTTCCGAGCTCAGTCCCTTTTCGAGGGCATCAAAGGCCTGGTCGATGTGCTCTGGCCTCCTTCCACCGGTGAGGATACTCGTGATTCCGGGATGGCCCAGCACCCAGGCCAACGCCAGGTCCACCAGGGAGCGCCCTTCTTCTCTGGAGATGTCGCGGAGACGTTCAATGAGCGCAAAGTTTCGCCGGTGGAAGTACGAATCCTTCCAGTCGGAGGCCAGGTCGAACCGAGCGCCCTGAGGAATAGGCCCATCTTTCTTGTACTTTCCTGCCAGAAAGCCCCCGGCGAGGGGACTGTAGGAGATGATCCCGAGACCCTGGTTTTGGCAAAGGGGAATCAACTCCGCCTCGATTGCCCGGTCGGCCAGATTGAAGGAGGGCTGGATCGAAGCGAAGCGAGTCCACTCGTTCCGTTCCTGGTGCCAAAGTGCCTTGCAGAGCTGCCAGGCTGCCGAATTGCTCAACCCCAGGTAGCGGATCTTTCCCTGTTCGACTCCCCGGCTCATGGCATCCAAAATCTCATCCAGCGGATCTCCCTGCTGGGGCCAGTGGTGAAGCTGGTAGAGGTCAATCCAATCGGTCTGAAGGCACTCAAGGCTCTGGTCGATCTTTTCCGTGACCGTCTTCCCGTTCAGGCGCCCACTGAACCCGCACTTCGTGGCCAGGACGATCTTCTGCCTGATCTTGGTCTGGGACATCCAGCGGCCGATCATTCGTTCCGAGGACCGGTCGCTGTAGGATTCCGCCGTGTCGAGAAAAGTGATTCCCCGCTCGATGGCGCGATCCAGTATTCGCCAGGCAGCAGGCTCATTTATTTCCCGCCCGAAGGTAGCCCCTCCCAGAGCGATGGCACTGACTTCAAGGTCAGTCTTACCCAATCTGCGATATTCCATCAGATTCCTTTCCCTCACAAATCACGGTAAACAAACCAGGTCAGACTCGGTCGCATCGCATCAAGAAGTAACGCTCCCCCTCTGATGCCGCGTCTGCCAGGTGAGTCCCCGAATCCGATCCTCGTCACGATTTGGGAACACGAAGCTCATCAACCAGGCGGTGCCAATGCTGGCCAGGGATGAGCAAAGCACGATCCAGGTGAAGCCTAAACCCTGATCGAACAGCCGTTGAGAGAATTCTTCATCCAGCACCGCACCCAGGGTTGCAGGAGTTGATGGGCCCAGTAACTGCAACAGCTCACGAGAGTAGGCTACTCCCAGAGCCGTAAGGAACCCCACGATGGCAGCGATCCAAACTGCCCGGCTGCTCGCCCGGGGAATCAACATGCCTGCAAAAAAGACCCCACCCATGGGACCCACCAACGAATTGAAGGTCTTGGGCAGGATGGTCAAGATGTCATCTGCCCCGGTGAGGGTATCGAGATACATTGCTCCCAGGGTTACCGCCCCTCCGACGGCCAGCGTGATGACCCGAGCCTGAAAGATGTTGTTCCCCTCCTTTTTCTTCTTTCTGAGGCGGCCGAAATCCACCGTTGCCACGGTGGCGAAGGCATTGACTCCGGAATCTATGGTAGACATTGCGGCCGCCAGAAGAGCCGCGAAGATGGCCCCCGCCAACCCTGCGGGCATCCGGGTGGCCACGAAGAAGGGAAAGATGCTGTCGCGGTCCTTACCGCTCGCCACATCGATCGTTTGAGGAAGAGACTCTGGGCCCTGAGTGAAGTAATACACGAGGCTAGCACCAACCGTACTCAGGATGAGAATGACACAGAGGCCCACCAGGGTTCCCGTGACGAAGCTGCGTTTCCTGGCTTGAATATCCACGGTTGAAAAATAGCGCTGCATCGTCATCTGATTAGCGCAATGGGCCACGATCACCCAGAGGGAATCGGAGAGGGCAAAGGTCACTACCGTCGCCGGCAAGGTGGGGTCCAGAGAAAAGAAAGTGAAGCGTTCATTGTCACGCGTGCTGACGACATCGATCCAGTCCCAGGGTCCCGATCCCGTGACTGCTGCGACGTAGATTATGGTAAAGATTCCTCCTCCCAGCAGGATCGCGACCTGGATCACGTCGGTCCACACCACAGCACGGATTCCCCCCATCATGGTGTAGACGGTCGCCACGATCCCAACCGTAGCGATAACGGCCATGAGAGGGATACCACTCGCAACGGAAAGGGCCCGCGACGAAACCAACACGATCACGCCCATGAGGACTGACACGAACATAAGGAACATGGAGGCACCCAGCAGCCTCACCGAGAGATCGAACCGATGCTCCAGGTATTCGTAGGCGGAGGTAAAGCGAAAGCGCGCAAAGAAGGGAATGGTCACCAGGAGAATCACTAACAGGTCGATGGGAAACGACAGAAAAGTGCTTATCAGTTGGCCAAATCCGAAACGCCAGATCACACCAGGATAGGCCAGGAAACTGATGCTGGACAGGAGCGAGGCGATGATGCTGACCCCCACCGCAAACCAGGGAAGGCGACGACCTCCAAGAAAGTACTCTTCGTCAGTGGTCTGTCCCTTGGACAAGCGCCATCCCAGGAACATCATGGCTCCCAGGTACAGGATCAAGACGACATGATCAGCAGGATGAAGCTCCATAGAGAATCCCTTCTTCAGATCTCAAACTGAGATCTGATCGCCAAAGCTGTGCCCTATTGCTCTCTGTCCGCCCAGTTTCCGCTTTGATAAGGTCAAAAAGCGTCCGAATCGGCACGCCGGCCGGCCGCTGACCAAAACCCGCACTAGATCGTATCCTTTCCAGCCGGGGTCGGCAAGCCTACCGATTCGTACCTGGGTTGATTCGGCGACGCCAACGTTCCCGGATGATTCGGGCGGAGGGGAATCGCCGGAATACTGCTGAGGATGAGGCCGCCGTCGGTGAGAAAAAGATTGTCTTGGGAAACATCTCGGCTGTATGCTCATCCGCTGGAACCCGTTGGCTGGTTTTCAGCGACACCTGAAGAAGGAGAAGTT
>Ga0310345_10000373_pt1 | contig 71750 bp, 70 predicted proteins | sample HC15DNA20500_MG_FD_204667 | JGI IMG/M metagenome (GOLD analysis project Ga0310345, IMG submission 204667) | Marine microbial communities from station ALOHA, North Pacific Subtropical Gyre - HC15-DNA-20-500_MG | ecosystem: Environmental > Aquatic > Marine > Oceanic | place: Pacific Ocean: North...
GCGGTGGCCTTTCTTGGTTGCCTGGAATGCGTGGTAGCAATCCAAGCTTAAGCCATGCGGTCACCGCCGCCTTTCACGCTTATCTGCGAAGAACCTTTTTTATTGCCCGCCTTGCGGTGGCTATCGCGCCGGGCGCGCCTGGTGACAGGCGGCGACCAGCGCCCGGAAAAGCCGGTACTGGGCCGGGCGATAGCACAGATATTCGGGGTGCCACTGCACGCCGATCACGAAGGCCGCGTTGCGGGCCTCGATCGCCTGCACGAAACCGTCGGCATCGCGTGCACTGGCCTGTATTCCGCTGCCCAGCCCGTGCACGGCCTGGTGATGCAGGCTGTTCACGCGCAGCCGCGAGCTACCCACGATAGCCGCCAGCCGTGAGCGCCGCTTGAGCGCGATCGGCTTGCAGGCCAGCGGATTGACCCGATTGGACGTGGAGCGCCGCAGTTCGCTGATGTCCGAATACAGCGTGCCGCCGGCGGCGACATTGATCAGCTGGGCGCCGCGGCAGATCCCGAGGACCGGCGTGTTATCGACACGGGCGCGCTTGATCGCGGCCAGTTCCATCTCGTCACGGGCACGATCGGCGGTGTTGTCGTAGGCCGCGGTGGCGCCGTAGAGATCGGTGGCGATATCGTCGCCGCCGCCGATCACGAGCCCGTCGATCGGCGCCGGCATGGGATGCCGGGGCGTAGCGCGGACCGCGCGTCCGCCCGCCAGCGCGATGGCCAGCCAAGCGGCCCACCAGCCCGGCGCCCAGCGGCTGGCCTTGCCGGTAACGGCAATCAGCGGTCGTGTGCGAGCCAAGACAGGGCCTCAGGCGTCGACGAGCTGTTCGAAGCGATCGCCCCAGCGCCCGAGCCAGTCGCCGAAGGGCTTGTCGAGGGTCGCGCAGTATTCGGCACAGATCTCCAGCAGGCGGTCTTCGTCGGCGGCCAGTTCCTCGATCACACACCAGTGATCCCACGCGGGGTGCAGATCCCAGCCGGGCTGTTCGATCTCGCAGTTGGGCAGGCGATAGTGCAGCGTCGGCCGGGCATTAACCAGGCCATCCGAGACCGCGGCGCGTACACGCGCCTCGTCCAGGTGGGCGAATACCGGCAACATGTCCAGCGCGCGGTTGCGGCTGGCGTTCTCGGCGAGATAGTCGTCGATCATGGCCGTGCGCGTGGGCGTATAGGCCGGGTCACAGACCTGGCGCACATAGGTTTTGGTGAACGGCTGGATATACGGGAACACGCGCCGGCTGATATCGATCTCGCTGACCCGACGCAGCCAGTCGAAGGCCACGGCGAAAGCACGGATATAGTTCACCAGTGTGGGCGTTTCCAGATCCGGCAACTCCGGATTGAGATGCAGCCCGAACGCGTAGATCGCCGACTGGCTCGTACCGCGCGCGCCGGCGACGCGCAGCGCCTCGATCAGCGGATGCAGTTCGTGCAGCCGGCCGATCGCGATCGGCGGGCCGACAATCTCGAACGGCACCACGCGTTTGGCCAGCGCGCCGAGCATGTCCTCGGATACGCGTTCGATCTCGTCGAGCAGCCCGGGTTCGCCCTCGCGGCGGCCCCGCTCCTTGAGAAACGCGTAGTCGAGTTCGATGGCGAAATCGCCCAGCGGCGTGTCCGACACGGTGTATTCGTACGCGCTGTGCGGGTGAATCTCGCCGCCCAGCGTCTGTCGTAGGGTTTCGCCGATGCGTTCGATGGTCAGGCCGGTAAATTCAAGTTCCACGCCGACACGCCTTTCACCGTTCGACGCCGTATGGAGGCGTGATGGCAGGCACAGCGGGGGCTTGGCCGCGGCCGCATCGAAAGTGGTCATTGTATAGTGCAACGCAGCATTATCGAAAAACGTGGCAAGCATGCCACCGACGCGCCGCGACGGCCAGTTGTCGGCCCTCGAAATGCGGGCGTAGTATCGCTTTCAGACTGTCTTTCAACGACTCTATTACCAAGGAGCGCCCTATGGTCCAGGCGAGCGCGCACCCCGAGCACGCCGACGACGCAGAAGACGTCGATCCGCAGGAATCCGCCGAATGGCGCGACGCACTCGATGCCGTTATCGAACGCGAGGGCCCGGAACGGGCTCATTTTCTTCTGGAGCTGCTCATCGAGCGTTCGCGCCGCTCGGGGGCCTATATTCCGTTCTCGCCGTATACGGCCTATGTGAACACTATCCCCGCGCATCGCGAGGAACCCTCGCCGGGCGATCCGGCCATTGAATGGCGTATCCGTTCGATCATCCGCTGGAACGCGATGGCGATGGTCATCCAGGCCAATCGCCACCACGAAGGCGTGGGCGGGCATATCGCCAGCTTCGCGTCGGCGGCCACGCTCTATGAAGTGGGTTTCAACCATTTCTTCCATGCGCCCAGCGAGGAGCACGGCGGCGACCTGGTCTATATCCAGGGTCATTCGGCACCGGGTATCTATGCGCGCTCCTATCTCGAAGGCCGTCTGACCGAGGATCAGCTGCTCAACTTCCGTTCGGAAGCTGGCGGCAAGGGGCTGTCCAGCTATCCGCACGCCTGGCTGATGCCGGACTACTGGCAGTTCGCCACCGTGTCCATGGGCATCGGCCCGATCAACGCCATCTACCAGGCGCGCTTCATGCGCTACCTGCACAACCGCGGCGTGGAGGACACCAGCGATCGCCACGTGTGGTGCTTCTGTGGCGACGGCGAGATGGACGAGCCCGAATCCATGGGCGCGATCGATATCGCGGCCCGCGAAGGCCTCGACAACCTGATCTTCGTGGTCAACTGCAACCTGCAGCGCCTCGACGGCCCGGTACGCGGCGACTCCAAGATCATCAACGAACTGGAAGGCTCCTTCCGCGGCGCCGGCTGGAACGTCATCAAGGTGATCTGGGGTGCCCTCTGGGACGGCCTGCTGGCCCAGGATCACGACGGCAAGCTCGTCGAGCTGATGAACGAAACCGTCGATGGCGAATACCAGGCGTACAAGGCGCACGGCGGCGACTACACGCGCGAGAACTTCTTCGGCAAGTATCCGGAACTCAAGAAGATGGTCGCGTCGATGTCCGATGAGGACATCCGTCGCCTCAACCGTGGTGGCCACGACCCGCACAAGGTCTATGCGGCCTATCACCGCGCGGTGAATAACAAGAATGGGCGGCCGACCGTGATCCTGGCCAAGACGGTCAAGGGTTACGGCATGGGTGAGGCCGGCGAAGGCCAGAACATCACCCATCAGCAGAAGAAGATGGGCGAGGACGCGCTCAAGGAATTCCGTGATCGCTTCGAGATCCCGGTCGACGACGACAAGATCGCCGAGGCGCCCTTCTACAAGCCGGCCGAGGATTCCGAGGAGATCCAGTATCTCAAGGCGCGTCGCAAGGAGCTGGGCGGCTACCTGCCGCAGCGCCGCACCGACGGCGACAAGCTCGAGATCCCGCCGCTGTCGGCATTTCAGAAGCTGCTCGACGGCTCCGGCGATCGCGAGATGGCCACCACCATGGTGTTCGTGCGCATCCTGCAGATCCTCACCCGCGACAAGAACGTGAAGGACCGCGTGGTGCCGATCATCCCGGACGAGGCGCGTACCTTCGGCATGGAAGGCATGTTCCGTAGCCTGGGCATCTATTCGCCGGTCGGCCAGCTGTTCAAGCCCGAGGACTCCGATCAGCTCGCCTTCTACAAGGAATCGGTCAAGGGCCAGATCCTCGAGGAAGGCATCACCGAGGCGGGTGCGATCTCGTCGTGGATCGCCGCGGCCACGGCGTACTCGAACCACGGCAAGACGATGATTCCGTTCTATGCCTACTACGCCATGTTCGGCTTCCAGCGCGTGGGCGATTTCTGCTGGGCGGCCGGCGACATGCGCGCCCGCGGCTTCCTGCTCGGCGGCACCGCCGGTCGTACCACGATCAACGGCGAAGGCCTGCAGCACCAGGACGGCCACAGCCACATCATGTTCGACTTCGTGCCGAACTGCCGCGCCTACGACCCGACCTTCTCCTACGAGATGGCGGTGATCATCCATCGCGGTCTGGAAGAGATGTATGTCGAGCAGAAGGACGTCTACTACTACCTCACGATGATGAACGAGAACTACAGCCATCCGGCGATGCCGGAAGGCGTGGAAGACGACATCATCGCCGGCATGTACAAGTTCTCGGAAGGCAACAAGCGCTACAAGAAGCAGGTCAACCTGCTGGGCTCCGGCACCATCCTGCGCGAAGCCATCGCCGCCGCCGAAATGCTCGAGAAGGAATACAACGTCGGGGCCACCGTCTGGAGCGTGCCCAGCTTCACCCAGCTGCGCCGCGACGGTCTCACCACCGAACGCTGGAACATGCTCCATCCCGAGGAGGAACCGCGCCAGAGCTTCATCGGCAAGAAGTTTGCCGATGCCAAGGGGCCGGCGATCGCGGCCACCGACTATGTGCGCGGCTATGCGGACCTCATCCGCCCGTTCATGCCGGTGGCGTATCACACGCTCGGCACCGACGGATATGGCCGTTCGGACACGCGCGAGGCCCTGCGCGACTTCTTCGAGGTCGACCGCCGCTGGATCACCGTGTCGGCGCTCAAGGCGCTGGCCGACGAGGGCACCATCGAGCGCAAGCAGGTGGGCGAGGCGATTCGCAAGTACGGCATCGATCCGGACAAGCCGGAGCCTATTACCCACTGATGGTCTGAATACGCGGATCACCCAGTCGAAACAATGCTTTAAAAGCGCGGCCCGTCCGCGGGCCGCGCCACCGGATCAAGGAAACGCTTTATGGCGGCGCAGGAAATCAAGGTCCCGGATATCGGCGACTTCGACGAGGTCGAGGTCATCGAGGTGCTGGTGTCCGAGGGTGACGAGGTCGAGGAAGAGCAGCCGCTCATCACCCTCGAATCCGACAAGGCCACGCTCGAGGTGCCCTCGTCCGCGGCCGGCAAGATCACCGAGCTCAAGGTCGCCGAAGGCGACAAGGTCTCCGAGGGCGACGTAATCGCCATGCTCGAGGCTGCAGACGCATCCGGCGACGACTCGGAGGATGAAGCCGACGACGCCGATACGGACGAGGAAGCCGAAGACGACTCGAGCAGTGCGGACGACGAAGAAGAAGCCGACGCCTCGGAATCCGAGGATGACGACGACAGCGACGACGACGAAGCGGACGAAGACGCCTCGGGCGGCGGCGAGAATGTCGAGGTCAAGGTGCCGGACATCGGCGACTTCGACGAGGTCGAGGTCATCGAAGTGCTGGTGGCCGAAGGCGACGACGTCGAGGAAGAACAGCCGCTCATCACCCTGGAATCCGACAAGGCCACGCTGGAAGTGCCGTCCTCCGGCGCCGGCAAGATCACCGAACTAAAGGTCTCCGAAGGCGACAAGGTCTCCGAGGGCGACGTGATCGCCATGCTGGAAACCGCCGGCGGCGACAAGAAAGCATCCGGGGGCAATAAGAAGTCGTCTGAGTCCAAGGCCGATTCGAAGCCCAAGAAGGATGGTGAACCGAAGCCGCCGAAGCGCGGCAAGAGCGGCAAGGACGAGCCGCAGGACGACGCGCCCACACAGCCCGCGGCCAAGGCCGGCGACAGCGGCGACTCGAGCAAGCTCAAGAGTGTCGACGAGGACCGCTTCAACAAGGCCCACGCGTCGCCGAGCGTGCGCAAGTACGCGCGCCAGATCGGCGCCGATCTCGGGCGGATCGAAGGCAGCGGCCGCAAGGGGCGCATCCTCGAGGAAGACGTCCAGACATACGTCCGGAAGACGCTGGAACAGGTCCAGGGCGGCGCCAGTGCCGGTGCCGGCAGCGCGCCGGCCGGGGGCGGCGGCGTACCGGCCCAGCCGGATATCGACTACAGCCAGTTCGGCGAGGTCGAGACCAACGAGCTGCCGCGTATCCGCAAGCTCTCGGCCAAGGCCGTGCACCGCAACTGGCTGCTCATTCCGCATGTCACCCAGTTCGACACCGCCGACATCACCGAGATGGAAGCCTTCCGCCAGGCCAACAAGGAAAAGGCCAAGGCAGACGGTGTGAAGCTCACCCCGCTGGCCTTCATGCTCAAGGCTGCGGCGGCGGCGCTGCGCGAATTCCCGGACCTCAACAGCTCGCTCACCGCGGACTGCGAGCATCTGGTGCACAAGCATTACGTGCATATCGCCGTGGCGGTGGATACGCCCAACGGCCTGCTCATGCCGGTGCTCAAGAATGTGGACCAGAAAGGCATCTACCAGATCGCCCGCGAGCTGGACGACCTCAGCGGGCGCGCCCGCGAAGGCAAGCTCAAGGGCGACGAGATGAAGGGCGCCTGCTTCTCCATCTCCAGCCTGGGCGGCGTCGGTGGTACCGCGTTCACGCCGATCGTGAACAGCCCGGAAGTCGGCATCCTCGGCGTATCCAAGCACAGCTGGCAGCCGGTCTGGAACGGCAGCGAGTTCGAGCCGCGCCTGATTCTGCCGCTGTCGCTGTCCTACGATCACCGCGTGATCGACGGCGCCAAGGCGGCACGGATAACAGGCTTTTTGAGTGAGAAGCTATCGGATCTTCGGACGTTGCTACTCTAGGATAGAGAACGCGAGCTCTTGGAGGCGCTATGGGCAAGTCAGTCGAAGATCTGCAGCGTGAAGCCAGCCAACTGGAAACGTCTGACAAGTATCGGCTAGTTCGGAATTTGCTGGCCGATGCCGACGGCGACCATGAATCGGACGTGGACGACGCCTGGTTGAAGACAATCAAGCGTCGTCGGCAGGAAATACGGGATGGGAAAGTTAAAACCCGCGCTGCCGCGGAGGTGATGGCCGACGCTTACGCGCGTTTGCAAGATGGACGTTGAAATTCATCCGGAAGCAGAGGATGAACTCAACGAGCAGGCGGCCTATTACGAGTACGAAGCAGCCGGCCTTGGCGTCGTCTATCTTCGGACGTTCGATAGCACATTGAATCTTGCCGCTGAATCGCCCGAGATAGCGCCTGTCTGGCGCGACGTTTATCGACGGTTCGCCATGCGCCGATTCCCGCAATCGCTGTTCTACTTCATTGATGATCAGACGGTTTTTGTAGTGGCTGTCGCGCATGATCGCCGTCTCCCCGGATATTGGCTACAGCGTCGTTTTTGATCGTTAGGCGCAACTGAAAACATTACCCAGAGTGTCGATCGAATGCCCGACGGTCTGGAATTGAGAATCGAGACAGGACAAACCATGGCGCAGGAAATCAAGGTTCCGGACATTGGCGACTTCGACGAAGTCGAGGTCATCGAGGTACTGGTCGCCGCGGGCGACGAGGTGGAGGAAGAACAGGCGCTGATTACGCTGGAATCGGATAAGGCCACGCTGGAAGTGCCCTCGTCCGCGGCCGGCAAGATCACGGAGATGAAGGTCAAGGAAGGCGACAAGGTCTCCGAAGGCGACGTCATCGCCCTGCTCGAAGCCGCCGATAGCGGCAGCGACGACGAGGGCGAAGACGACAAGGCCGACGCCAAGGCCGACGACGCCGAAAAGGAAGAAAAGGCCGCCAACCAGAAGCAGGCCGAGGACGCCGAAGAGCGCGAGAAGAAGCAATCGAAAGGCGGTGAAAAGAGGCAATCGTCGTCGAAAGGCAAAGAAAAAGACGCCAAGAGCGGCGAAAAGAGTCAAAAAGAAAGCCAGTCGAAGTCCGCGCCGAAGAAAGACCACGGCTACGACTGCGACGTGCTGGTGCTCGGCTCCGGTCCCGGTGGCTATACGGCCGCCTTCCGTGCCGCGGACATGGGCCTGAACGTCACCCTCGTCGAACGCCACAGCGTGCTCGGCGGCGTATGCCTGAACATCGGCTGCATTCCCTCCAAGGCCCTGCTGCATTCCGCCAAGGTTATCGAGGACGCCGCCGACATGGCCAACCACGGCGTCTCCTTCGGCAAGCCCAAGATCGAGCTGCCCAAGCTCATGGAGTTCAAGCAGTCGGTCATCGACAAGCTCACCGGCGGCCTCAAATCCATGGCCTCCAAGCGCAAGGTCAACGTCGTCACCGGCACGGGCACCTTCAAGGACGAACACACGCTGTCCATCGAAGGCAATGACGAAACCAGCGAGATCAGCTTCAACAACTGCATCATCGCCGTCGGCTCCGAGCCGGTCATCCTGCCCGACTGGCCCGAGGACGACCGCATTTGGGATTCCGAAGCCGCCCTGTCGCCGGACGAAATACCGAAATCGCTGCTGGTGATCGGCGGCGGCATCATCGGCCTGGAACTGGCCAACGTCTATGCCGCCCACGGCACCGATGTCGACATCGTCGAGATGACCGATACGCTCATCCCCGGCGCCGACCGCGATCTGGTCAAGCCGCTGCAGAAACGCATGAGCAGCCGCTGCGGCAATATCTGGACCGGCACCAAGGTCACAGGCATCAAGGCGAGCAAGAAGTCACTGAAAGCCAGCTTCGAAGGCAAGGACGCCCCCGAGAGCAAGGACTACGACCGTGTGCTTGCCGCCATCGGCCGCAAGCCCAACGGCAAGAAGATCGGCGCCGAGAACGTCGGCGTGAAAGTAGACGAGCGCGGCTTCATCAGCATCGACAAGCAGTGCCGCACGAGTGTGGATAACATCTTCGCCATCGGCGACGTCTCCGGCGAACCGCAGCTCGCTCACCGCGCCACCCATCAGGGCAAGGTCGCGGCTGAATGCTGTGCCGGCGAAAAAGCCGCCTTCGATGCCAAGGTCATTCCGTCCGTCGTCTATACGGACCCGGAAGTCGCCTGGACCGGCGTCACCGAAACCCAGGCCAAGGAAGACGGCATCGAATACGAGAAGGGCGCCTTCCCCTGGGCCGCCAGCGGCCGCGCCCTCGGCATGGGCACCTCTGAAGGCAACACCAAGATCCTGTTCGACAAGGAAACCGGCCGTGCCATCGGCGCCGGCGCCGTCGGCCCCGGTGCCGGCGAACTCATCGCCGAACTGGGCCTCGCCATCGAAATGGGCTGCAACGCCCACGACATCGGCCTAACGATCCATCCGCATCCGACGTTGTCCGAAACGGTGGGCATGGCCGCCGAGGCCGCGGCCGGGACTTTGACGGATTTGTATATTCCGAAGAAGAAGTAGCTCAACCGCTATTTTCTACGACTAAAGGCCGGCAATTTGCCGGCCTTTTTTATGCACTTTGCATTTACTCGGTCTATTCACTTCTCTATTGTTCTAGATAGCGGCTATCAATGCTGCTGCGAGGGGGAGACATGGCCGAGCTTGCGAATATTCATCCGGGCGACGTGCTGCGCGAAGAGTTTATCGCGCCAAATGGTTTAGCCATTCGGAACGTGGCGGCTGCGACGGGACTTACACAGGACGATCTACTTTCACTAACAGAGGGACGTCGTTGGGTAGATTCTGATGTCGCTCGCCGGCTGAGTCGGTTCTTTGGAACGTCGGTGCAGTTCTGGTTGGGACTGCAAGCGGATTACGACGCCGAGCCCGCGCAACGCATAAGCTGACTATCAGTCGTTTCCAAACGATGATCAATATTTCCCCAGCCAATAAACTTTAGAAAAGCTAAAAATATGTCGACCGCAGACTCAGATTCTAAGACTAGAGAATTCAAGCTTCCGGCCTCTTCTCTGGAGGAGGTCTTCAAAATAGTGCAAGGGTACGCAAGCATCGGGAAAGCAGCGTCGCTAGCGGACGTGGCTAAAAGCACCGGCATGAATAACTCCTCAATCAGTAGGAATGTCGGCTTTTTGCTTTCGCTTGGGCTCATCGAAGGAGGCCAAAAAAAACAACCCACCGAACTGGGATCTCAACTCGGTTTCGCTTTGATGCACGACCTGCCGGATGAAGTAGAGTCACATCTTGCAACCGCAGTAGAAGAAGATGACTTTCTAAAAAATATTATCGCGGCCGTTCGAATACGAAAGGGGATGGACGAAAGCTCCCTCAGATCCCATATTGCATATAGTGCCGGCCAGTCAAAAACAGGCTCGACAACTACTGGGACAGGCGCCGTAATTGAACTGTTGAGACGCTCTAGATATCTGAAAGACGAGGAAGGAAAGCTGGTTGTCGCAACGCCGAGAGAGAAAAAACCGGAAAACGTCTCTGTGGCCGAGGCAAGTATGCCCGTGTCTGCGTCATTCCAGCCACCGAGTTCAATCCAATTGTCCGAGTCGGACTCACCATTCTCAATCCAAATTAGGATAGACGTAACTTGCGAGCCTGGCGATCTAGAGGGTCTCGGAAAAAAACTTCGAAGAATCGTCGAGGATTTTTCGAACGGGAGGGCCGACGACGAAACGGAGGATTAAGTCGTGGCGCGACCGTTTTATCAAGCGACTGCGGAACAACTGGTCTTGGTCGCAGAAGCCATCGTGTCGCTAGAAAGCGTAGGTTCCGACACGGTTGCAGAATTTACCGACTTACCGTTAGAAACTGCGGGAAACGCTCTTCACCTCGCGACTGATATGGGTTTGCTCCGTAAAGCCGGGGAACAATTTCGCCTAGCGAGCCCCCTTTGTAAATTATTAAGGACGCCTCAGGATCGCGAAAAAGCCGCGATTCTGCGGATAGCTATAGAGTCGTATGAGCCATTCCAAGTATTTCGAGAAGAACACGAGGCTACCAATAGCGTTACCGAGGCCGCGCAAAGAACTAAAGTAAAGTTGGATTTAAGCTGTCACCGAGAAGAGCTTAAAGCAACTTTGTTGAGTCTAGCGACATATGCTGGGGCGCTAAGCCCGGTGCAAGGAAATACTTACACTCGCGACGCTCAACGTTTAACAGCGCTTTTAGACGAACTAGTTGCTGGTAGCCGCGAAATCGCCGACGCTGAGCAAACTGTACGTGACGAACTTGGTGCGAGAGCCGGCGATGTAGACTATGAACAAATTATACGACCGCTTGTGACCGCACTTAGACACGCTGCTGCCGGAGCGGGAAGAGAGGCAGTTTTGCAGGCCGGAATCGCCGTAGAGAATTTTTTGACTGCAACCGGCGTGCGTCAAGGAATAGACCTAACTGGTGCTAATGGCATTAACGCAAAGATGCAACGTATAGTTGATGATGGCTGTGCGCCGAAAAAGATACTTAATATCTCAAAGTATTTAGGCCATCTTCGTAATGCTGCAGACCATGGAGTTGATGAAGAAATCGGCGCAACATGGGCTATTTCGCAAAAAACTGGTAGAAATTATATTTTTGTTGCTACGTCATTTGTTCGATCAGTTCTTGATTATGGCGCTAATCAGCATGAATTATAGAGCAGCGTAACTGCGAGTTATTTTCAGGTAACGCATTACGCGATCCGGGGTGGTGTTTTATACCGTTCATAAGCTCGGTTAATGGTTTGCCGATACGCATCTATGATGCTCGGTCACCTTTTCATGTATGTCGAAGCCGCGTAATTCGGCAATACGCACGCAACGGCACCGCTGAAACCGACTACCGCACTCGCCGCATAATGACGCCATGGAATTAACCTTCATCGGCGGGGCCGACGGCGTCACGGGTTCTGCCAGCCTGCTGACGGATACACGCCTTGGGCTGCGTGCGCTTGTAGATTGCGGCGCCCATGCCGAGCGCGAACACGAGCGACCGGACGGGGCGCCGCGTCTTGGGTTCGATGCGCGGCATCTGAGCTGTGTCTTTCTTACCCACGCGCACCGCGATCATTGTGGACGGCTACCGCAGTTGCATCGTGCGGGTTTTCGTGGGCCGGTGTATTGCACGCAGGCCACGGCGGAGATGACGCGTATCGCCTTGCTCGATGCCGCGAAGTTCTCGCCCGAGTACGACGCGAACGACGTCGAGATGATCGATTTCCAACCGCTCGATCGCCGTGCCGATTTCAAGTTCGGGCAGGCCATGCGGCTGCACGGCGTGGCCGTGACCTTTCATCGCAGCGCGCATATCCTCGGTGCCGTCGCGCTCACGATTGCCTGGCGCAGTCGCGCGAGCACGCGGCGCTCAATCTGTTTCAGTGGCGATGTCGGCGGCAATACGCCGGCCAATCCCTATCAGTCGCTGCTTGCCGGCCAGCAGACGCCGGGCCCGGTCGATTATCTGTTGGTGGAATCCACCCGCGGCGCCGAACCGGCCCGGCCGGGTCACTACAAATCGTTCGCCGGCCGCCAGGCCGCCTGGGCCGAAGTGTTCGCCGACAGCGACGCACGCGGCGGCGGGCCGGTGGTCGCGCCCTGTTTTGCGATTCATCGCGCACAGGAGCTGTGGTTCGACCTCGACCATGTACTGCGCCGCACGGGTGTCGGCGCGCCGGATGCAGCCGGGCGGCCACGCTGGCTGTCGCTGGATGCGCCGCTGGCCGCACGCATGACCGATGTATACGCCGACCAACTCACGCGCACCGGCGAAGACGAAGAACGACCGCCCTGGCGCAACCCGACGCTGGCCGAGCGGCTCGGTCTGGACGACGAGACCGGCGTCGATCGCTATCTCGCAGCGCTTTGGGCACGGGTCGGGGGCAATCGCGCACCTGGCGGCACTCTTCGCGCCATGCGGGATCCGGATCTGTCGCGGGTGGTTGCCCTGGCGGGCAGCGGCATGTGCGAGGGCGGGCGAATCGTGGATTTCATTGCCGATCAGGTCGGTAACCCGGCCGCGACCATCGTGCTTTGTGGTTATGCGCCGCCCGAGACCGGCGCCGGCCGACTACGCCGCTTGATCGCGGGCGATTGGCCTTTGGATACGCCGCTCGCGCTGGGCAACGCGCGGCTCGATCCGCGCCGGATCAAGGCGCGTTTGGTGGATTTCGGCGACTATTATTCCGGCCATGGCGATCTCGATGCGCTCTGCCGGTTCGTCTTCGAAACCGAGGCGTCCGCGCCGGCTGCCACGGTGTTTCTCAATCACGGCGACGATGCCATGCGCGCCGGTCTCGCCGATGCGCTCCGCGCTCGCGCGGCTAGGCAGAAGGCGGGCGATCGGCCGCTCGCCGATGTGGTGATGCCGGCTACGGGCGCGCGCCACGATCTGGACGCGGCCGACGACATCGCCCGCGAAGCCCGCCAGCGGCTACGCGCCCAGGCGCTCGCCAGCCTGCGCGGTGCCGAGCCGGGCGGGGCATAAGCGCCGGTTGCGATGTGGGTGCGGCGATGTGCTGTGTATTCGCCGACGGCGACTGGGCTGGGACTTTCACATTGCCCAATGGTAAGTATCATGTCGGGTATCGATTCACGCGTCGTTGATTGCTAACGGGTGCGCTGCGCGGCAAGACGCTGCGCGTTTCCACCACTCGACGCATCGGCAGGAGGAATGCACATGGCGGATTTCACGGAAGGTCTCGCAAACGCGAACCGGTTCGAACCCGGCATCATCACGGCTGGCCAACCCACGGCCGCACAGCTCGAAGCCGCGCAGGCCCAGGGCGTGAAGACCGTGATCAATCTGCGGCCGGACGGCGAAATGCAGGAGTTCGACGAGGCGGCGCTGGTGAAGAAGGTCGGCATGAACTACGTGCATATCCCGGTGGCCGGGCCGGACGATATCAACGACGCGAACGCGCGCCTGCTCGACGAGGCATTGGTGCCGGGCGCGCGGCCGGCGCTGGTGCATTGCGCGAGCGCCAATCGCGTCGGCGCGCTGATTGCGTATCGCGCGCGCTTCATCCAGCACAAGAACGACCACGAATCCATGGGCCTGGGCATCATCGCCGGTCTCGATCCGGACGGGACGTTGGTCGAAGCCGTGGCCCACAAGATCGGCTGATATATCCCGCTAGTGCTTCGGTCGTGGCCGCCGCTTTTGAGGCAGGCCGCCATGCTCGGGTACGGCGTGTAGTGTGTCGTGCGCGAATAGTAGGTGCTGCCGGCAGCGTGGCAGATGCCGCTCCGGCTTTTCTTTACCGGCGGCTCATTGGCGAACGCGGTTGACGCGAACAACAGCGCGAACGCCAGCCAGACGATAGCCACGTGATGGCCACTGCGGTGCCTGATCATCCGGTACGCGCTTCGTGAACGGCCAAACCCCTGGCTCGTTATTTCACCCAATGGCGATGCGTAGCACGTGGGCCGCGCCATGCGCCCGCGGCGTTTGCCGTAATATGGCGCGTCCATTCCTTTTCCAGTCGGAGCAATGCCATGGCCAAAGCCAGCGCCCGTCATATTCTCGTCGACAGCGAGCAGAAGTGTGCCGAACTCAAGGATCAGATCGAGAACGGCAGCGACTTCGCCGAAGTCGCGCGTGAACATTCGTCGTGCCCGTCCGGCCGCAACGGCGGCGATCTGGGCACTTTCGGTCCCGGTCAGATGGTGCGCGAGTTCGATGAAGTCGTGTTCAGTGCGCCGTTGAACGAGGTGCAGGGGCCGGTCAAGACGCAGTTTGGTTATCACTTGCTGGAAGTGACCGAGCGCGGTTGATTGTTTTCGGGGCCGTTCGCTTTGCGGCGGCTCTGGGATTTATTGGCCCGCGCGTGCGGGCTATAGACGGGCTGTTGTGATCTCGGGTCGGTTTGAGTTCTGTGCGGGGTGGCTTGTTAGCCGTACCGTTTAGACCTTGGGCTTAATGAAAACGCTCGGCTTCGAGTGTTTGGATCGACGGCAAGGGTTTGATCGACTTGGGGTTTCGCACTGCTGTGCGAGTCACTTTTATTTGCTTGCCCAAATAAAAGTAACCAAAACAAAAGGCACCCTGTCTTGCGTCGGCGCTTTGCGCCGATGCCCTCCCATCGCGGCCCGCAAGCGGGACGGCCGGAAACTCGCTGCGCTCAAACATCCGGCCGTCTTGATTCCGCTTGCGGCCCGCGCTGCTCGGCGCTACGCCCAAGGGGACCCAATACAAACGAAGACCGGCTCGCTAACGCTTCGCCAAGATCGCAAAGCGATCTCCGTCGGACAACGCCGGAAGGCGAGTCCGACCGGAACGCAGCTAAACACCGCAACGTCGACTTGGCAGCTGTTTCAACTCCACGGTCGGGCATGCCGCGTCTGTATTCGGGCCCCATGTGGAGCGACGAGAAGCACAGGGCCGAAGGGTGTCCGGCGCACGGCGCCGGTGCGGCCAGCTGTTTGAGGATCGCCAAAGCGATCCGAGTTCTGGCCGCATCCCTTCGGACCGAGCATCGCAGTGCACCGGCGCGTTTCGCGCCGGCGCGCAACCCGGGTGTCTTTTTCCTTTGCTTACTTTCTTTTGGACAAGCAAGAGAAAGTGAGTCGCACAGCAGTGCGAAACAAAAGGGCCGACAAACTCGTGAGTCGACTAAAAACCCACGGCCCTGATCCCGAGCGCTGAATCGATCTCGAGTGGCCGAATCGTTTCGGCGAGTCGCGGAGATAGCGAGTTTCAATCGCCAACAACCAGCCGCCCATTCAACCGCGCATCCAGCGCGTCCAATGCCACCCGGGCATCCAAGGGCCACCCCACAACCAGAGTCACCCCCTGACCGTGATAATCCGCCGCCACGATCTCGCCGTCGTGTTCCGCCAGCCAGGCACGCGCCGGCTGTTCGTCCGCGAACGTCAGGTCGAGCGATAAGCGTTGACGTGGCACGTGCTCGCGGGTGGGCAGCTCGGCCAGTAGCGCGCTCACGGTCTGCCCGTAAGCCCGTGCCAGGCCGCCGGTGCCGAGCTTGGTACCGCCGAAATAACGGATGACGACACAGGCGATGCGCCCTAACCCGCTGCCTTCGAGCACGCGGTACATGGGCTGTCCGGCGGTGCCGCCGGGTTCGCCGTCGTCGGAGAAACCGATCGCGCGATCCTCGCCGGGCGGGCCGGCGATATAGGCCGAACAATGATGCGACGCGTCGGGATAATACGAGCGCGCGTGCGCGATCAGGCGTTCGGCATCCGCGACGTCGTCGATACCGGCACACCAGCCGATGAAGCGGCTTTTCTGGATCTCGAGCGTGGTCGTATGCGGCGCATCGACGCTTGCCGCCGGCATGGCATAGCGCATCGGCATTGGGCGGCCCGTGAGTGACTGACCCGGGCCGCGTCGGTAAGCGAGGCCTCGTATTCTGCACCGGGACACGCCGCCCGTCAGGGGCGGCGTGCCGTCGCATCCGCAGTGAAACGCTAGAGCTGTTCCGCCCTGGGCGGCTTGCCCACCTCGACCTCGCTGAGATTTTCCTGCGAGAGGCCGCGCATCAGCGCGAACATCATCGCGAATACCAGCACGAACATCGGCAGCCCGACCACGGTGATCACCTGCTGCAGCGCCGTAAGCCCGGCTTCGCCCGCGAGCACAATCAGCATGGCGGCGAGCACGCCTTCGGAGATGCCCCAGAACATGCGTTGGTGCACCGGCCCGGGGTCGGGCGTGCCGGTACACAGCATGTCCACCACCAGCGAGGCCGAGTCGGAGGAGGTGGCGAAGAAGATCGCCACGATCACCACCGCCAGCCCCTTGATCAGCGTCGCGAAGGGGAAATGCTCGAAGAAGGCGAACATGGCCAGCGGCACGCTTTCGCTCACCGCGTCGGACAATGCGCCGGCCTGGGCACCGAGCGCGGCTCGAGCTTCCTGGCCGATGCCGTCGATTTCCATCGCCGACCAGCCGAAGATCGCGAACCACACGAGGGTGAAGATCGAAGGCGCGAACAGCACGCCGAGCACGAATTCGCGGATCGTGCGCCCACGCGAAATACGCGCCACGAAGATGCCGATGAACGGCGACCAGGTCACCGTCCAGGCCCAGTAGAACACCGTCCAGCTGCCCTGCCAGCCCCAGCCGCCTTCTTCGTGCGTGTACTCGGCGAGCGCGTCGTTCCAGAACGCCATGGGCACGATATTGGAGATGTAGATGCCGAAGGTCTCGATGATCGAGCGGAGCAGGAACACGGTGGAGCCGGTAACCAGCACGAACAGCATCAGCCCCACGGCCATGCCGATATTGATGTTCGACAGCAGCTTCACACCGGAGTCCAGCCCGGCGATGATCGAGCCCACCGCCACGGTGGTCAGCACGGCGATAATCAGCACCTTGGTGGTAACCGAATCGGATACGCCAGTGAGCTCGGTCAGGCCGGCATTGATCTGTTGCGTGCCCAGACCGATCGACACCGCCACGCCGAACAGCGTGCCGAGGATGGCGAACACGTCGAGCGTCTTGCCGACCGGGCCGTAGATGCGGTCGCCGATGAGCGAGTAGAACACCGACGAGAACCGCATCGGCAGGTTATAGCGGTAGATGAAATAGGCGAATGCCAGTCCCGGCAGGGTGAAGATCGCCCAGGTGTGCAGGCCGAGATGGTAGATGGCGAAGCCCATCGCATCGTCCGCCGCTTCCGGCGAAAAGGGCGCGACTTCCGGGCGCGGCGGCGTGGCGAAATGCGAGATCGGCTCGGCCACGCCCCAGAACATCAGCACCGTGCCGATGCCGCCGGCAAAGAGCATGGTGAACCACGAAATATTGCCGTAGTCGGGCTTGGCGTCGTTGCCGCCGAGGCGAATCGCCCCGAACCGGCTGAGCGCAACCCACAGCAGGAACGCCACCCAGCTGGTCACGCCAAAGATGAAAAACCAGCCGAGGTTGGTGACGATCCAGGCGCGCCCCGCGCCAAAGGCATCGCCAATTGGCCCGGGTGCGATCAACAGGGCGATCAGAAAGATCACCATGATGACGGCCGATACGAAAAAAATGGTCGGATCGGTCTTGAGACCGAGCTTTCGCGCGATTTGATCCATCGGTAACGCCCCTTTTCCCTGAGGTTTCAACCTACGCCGAAATCCGCTCAAGAGAAAGGGCGTGCCATGCACAGTTACGGGATCGCGCCAAAAAATACAAAAGAATTAATAACCTGCGATCCAATCGCGATTTCCCGCGCTGTCATCGCATGGTCACGAAACCCCGGTAAAAGCCGTTTTCGCACGCAGCGGGTGCCGTGCGCGCCGCGGCGCGTGACCGCGCTTCAGGCATCGCCGTGGGGCAAGCGCGGCGTGCACAGGCTGGCGGCGCCGAATGCGCTCGGGCACCCTCGCGGTTTTCACGACCCTGGAAAACGCTGCAACGATGGACGGCGACGATCTGCGCAAACTGGTGACTCGCACCATGCCGTTCGGCAAGTACGAAGGACGGCTGATCGCCGATTTGCCGGGGCACTATCTCAACTGGTTCGCGCGGACCGGCTTTCCGGCCGGCGAGATCGGGCGCCTGCTCGCGCTCATGCACGAAATCGATCACAACGGCCTCAAGCCGCTGCTGGACCCGCTGCGGGGCGCTAGCGATAGAAGCGCTCGATGAGCAACGCGTCGATCTGCTCGTAGAAGCCGGCATAGCGTTCGGCCGCGCTCGCCATGATCTGCGACAGCGCGGTGTCCGGCTCGCGCTCGGCCAGCGTTTCGGCCAGATAGTGCTGCTGATCGACCGCGCCGAGCAGGCGAATGAGCAGCCCGCGCTCGAAGGCGACCCCGGCGGTGCCCACCACCGGCGCGAAGCGTTTCAGCGTGGCCTGTTTCTGTGCTTGTTCGGCGGCCTTGATGATCGGCGGGGTGTTGTCGTGGTCGATCGCAAGCGCGGGAAAATCGCCCGTGAGCTGCTCCAGCCGCGTTGCCAGTTCGCCGCTGTAGCCAGTGACGTTCTCCACCACGCGTTGCACCGGGTCGGATTCGATCTTCACGTAGAAGATACGGTCCACCTGCGATAGCCCGTCGGCGGTCGCATAGAGGTTGCTGTACCCGTCGTTGAGCCGATCGCGCAGGCTCGACGACGTGCTCTGTGCGGATGCCGGCGCCGCGTCGAGCCGCGTGTCGAATGCGGTACAGCCGCCGAGCGCGACCAGGCCGGCCGCGAGCAGGGCAAACAGAGCGGGTCGCGCCGCGCGGCGCTTTGGGGCAGTGTCTTGCATGACTCAAGTTTACGCAGCGCGACGTTCCAGCGATGCCGCTTCGACGGGCGCGTTGTCGCTGGCGTCGAACCAGACCGGGTGTCGCGATGAAGTATGTGGCGGTTGTATTGCTTTGCCTGGCCGGTACGGCCGGGGCGATCACGAATCCGGACGCCCCCGATCTCGTGGGCGCCTTTCACGAGCGCATGGCGCCCTACGCGCAGCGTATCCGCGACGGGCAGACCACTCTCGCCATGGATCAGGCGTCGGTCGCGATGGCCGAGGCGCTCGATCGTGAACTCAATACCGCCTACGGGCGGCTCATGGCCCGGCTTGAACCGGCGCAGCAATCGGCATTGCGCACCGCGCAGCGCCGCTGGCTGAAATACCGCGACGCCGAGTTTGCATTCCTGAACAAGACCTTCAGCCGGGAAAGCCACGGCAGCGCCGTCGTGCTCACCGTCGGCAGTGCGCGCAACGCGCTGGTGCAGGCGCGTGTCGAGGCGCTATGGCGGCGCCTGCAACAGCTGTAGTACGCCGACAGGTCATTGATTAGACGCGTTTTTTAGCGGCGTTAATTTTATCGCCCAGGTACTGGACGGCCGCCGAATCATGCAGGGCACTCGCGCCTCGCCGGCGCGCTGTGTCGCCCTCGATGCCGATATCGGCCGTCACGCGCGCTGCACGATTTATGCGCAGCGACCGAGCGTATGCCGCGAGGTAGTTGCCTCCTGGGAAAACGGCGCGCCCAGCGGCCAGTGCGACCGCGCACGGCTCGCCCACGGTCTGCCGATTCTTCTGCCGTCCGACTGGACGCGCCACGCGCCGATCGCACAGCCGCCGGCCGCCAACGATGTGCCGCATCCCGGCCGCGGCCCGGATGACGGCGCGCCCGCGCCCAACCCGTCGCCCTTGGCGGCCTGACAGGCACGCGCTATGCGACGCCAAGCCTGCATCCGGGGCGATCACGCAACGCGTAGTTGTCGGCCTCGAATCACGCAGGATATTCACGCATGAGCGAAGATAGCCACAGCGGCCGAAACAATCTCTGGCCCGACAGCGCCGAGACGATGACCGGCGCCCAGCGCATCTATCTGCAGCGTTTGTGCGAGCAGGCGGGCGTGGCCTTCGACGATAGCTGGACCGAGGCGCAGGCGCTGGAACGCATCAAGACGCTCGAAGCACGCACCGGTAAAGCCTGACCGGCATGCGGGCGTCGGGCCTGCGCCTTCACCGGCCCGGCTCGACGGCACGGCGCCACGCGCCGACAATGGCCCTGGGGTTTCTCGGGGCCTGATAACGGCATGCCGAATTCGGCACTGACGCCGCGCGTTCGCCTGAAGACGCGCCCATCACCGACCGGGCTCGAGCCGGCCGGCGGCCGCACTGCGACGGATACCCCCTGGCAGGCCGTGGCCGCGGCCTGTCTTGACGATGCGCTCGACGCCTTCGGGTGGCGCGATGCGCGGCATCGCCTCGGTCGGCGGTTGGCGTCGCGCCTGCTCTCAACGCCGATCGCGCGGCTCGCGCAACGCCTGTGCGCGTTCGACGGCGTTGTCGCCGCGCATGGTCTTCGCGCCGGCGGTGTCCTTGCCACGCGCGCGTTCACTCACGGTACGACGGTTCAGGGCGCGGATGCCGTGCCGCCCTCCGGGCCGTTGCTGCTGGTCGCGAATCACCCCGGCCTGGCGGACGCCGTCGCGCTGTTCGCCAGCCTGCCCCGCGATGATCTGAAAGTGATCGCCGCGCCGCGGCGCCTGCTGGCGGCGCTACCGGCGACGCGGCAACGACTGATCGTCATGCCCGAGGATCGCCGTGGTCGCCTGTCGGGCGTACGCGAGGCCGGCCGCCATCTGGCGTCGGGCGGCGCCGTGCTCACTTTTCCGGGCGGCCGTATCGAGCCGGACCCGGCCCTGCGAGAGGGCGCGGCTGCGGCGCTGGCGGACTGGTCTGGCTGTGTCGATCTGTTCGCGCGCCGCGTGCCCGCGCTGCGCATCGTGCCGGTCGCCGTCTCGGGTGTGCTGTCGCCGCGCGTTTGCCGCCATCCACTCACCCGGCTGCGCAGGCCCGGCCGGGACCGCGACTGGCTGGCCGCGACCCTGCAGATGCTGCAAGCCAGCCCACCCGCGGACGTGCGCCCGAACGTGGTCTTTGGCGCGCCTATCGATGCCGTCGGCGGGCATTCCGCCGGAACGGCCCGTGAACGGACGCTCGACGCCATGCGCGATCTGATCGCGGCCGAGCGTGATTGAGCGCGTCGCGCGTCGACCCGCGTTCGCGGCCGGCGGGGCGGCATGGGTAGACTCGGACCAGGTTGTCTTTTCGGAATGCCGTCATGATGCGATCGAACCCTGTGCGCGCCGCCCGTTTGCTGCTTGGCCTGTGCGCGCTGCTGCTATGCGCGAGTAGCCTGTCCGTATCGGCGGCAGAAGAGCCGGTCGAACGCGCGCCGATTTCCAGCACCATAGCGATGATCGGCGCCGGCAACATGGGCCAGGCGTTGGGCAACCTCTGGGCGGCGGCCGGCTATCACGTGATCTTTGCCACCCGGCATCCGGAAGAACTGGACGCCGTGGTCGAGCGCGCCGGCCACGGCGCCGAAGCCGCCAGCGTGGCCGAGGCGATCGAGCAGGCCGGCATCATCGCGCTGGCGGTGCCCTACGGCGCGGAACCGGGCATCGCAAAGGCACACGGCGCGGCCATGCGCGGCAAGGTGCTGGTGGACGTGAACAACGCATTCGAGCGCCGCGACGGCGAGGTGGCGAAGAAAGCCGAAGCGGTGGGCGAGGCGGTCTATTCCGCTCGTCTGTTCGAAGGCACGCGCTTCGTGCGCGCTTTCAATCTCAAGGGGGCGAGCAGCTTCCCGACGCCGCAAGACGTCGAAAGCGCCGATTACGAAGTGCCCTATACCGTCAACGACGAATCGGTACGCCACATCGCCGAGGCGCTCATTCACGACGCCGGTGGCACGCCGGTCTATGAGGGTGGGCTGGAGAACGCACGCGAATACTAGCGCCGAGTGGGTACGCGGTCAGTTACGCCACGTGGGCTGATCGCCAGAAATGCAGGCTGCGGCCGATCTCGATCCGCAGCGCCGCCCATTGCGCGTGGTTTCGCGGCGGCGTAACGGGCGCGTTTTCGGCGAGCACGATTTCGATCATGACCGGCCCGCTGAAACCGGTTCGGGCGAGAATATCGCGCTGGGCCGAGAAATCGATATGGCCGCTACCGATACCGCCGCGGTTCGAATCCGAGATGTGATAGCTCGCTAGTTCCGGCGCACAAGCGCGCAACGTGCCCTGCGGGTCGGGTTCGTCGATGTTCATGTGGAAGCTGTCCAGTATGAGCCCGATCGACGCGCCGCCGAGCGCAACGCGTAACCGCTCGCCTTCGTCGGCCGTGCGGATGATTGGTGTCTCGTAGCGATTGACCACTTCATAGACCAGCGCGACGCCACGGGCCGCGGCGTACTCGTGCAGCGCCGTGCAGCAGCACACGAGCCGTTGCCAAGCCGCGCTGGCGTCGTGACAGTTGTGCATCCACTGGCCAAGCCCCTGTAGCGTTGTCCAGGGCGCGCCGGCTTCGGCGGCGAAATCGATGACCCGTCGGTAGTAGTCGATAGCCGCATCGGCCGAGGCGTTATTCGGATAATCCGGGGCGCAATCGAACGGGTCGATCGCGAACAGCTGCAGGCCGTGGTCGGCGGCGGCCGTACGCAGATCGGCCGCCCGATGCCGGCGATGGTCGCCGGAGAACTGCAGGCCCTGCAGGCCGAGGCCGACGCATTCGCGCATGAGCGCGGCAAGATCGTGATCCAGGCCGAGCGTCCAGCTGCAGATGCCGATCGGGTTGTTGTGGGGTGTGAGGTCTGCGCTCATTGCGGGGCCGGAATATCCGGACGCATGTCGAAATAGGACTGATCGACGAGCGTGTCGTGCACGCCTTCGATATTGAGGCCGAGCCATTCGTCGTACATGCGTAGATCGCTGAACGCCGGCAGGCGGATATCGGCCTTGAGCTGTGCCAGCGACTTGCCGGCGAGCATGCCGTCGCGCACCGCGTCGTAGAGGGCGTTGAGATACGCGAGATAACGGGCGACGTCCGCCTTGTCGCCGGCATCGGCATGGCCGCCGATGAACAGGTCGAAGTCGGTGGCGAGGATGGCCTCGGTGCTGTCGATCATGCCCTGGATATCGTAGCCCTTGAGGTTCTTGTAGGGCATGCGGCCAAGCACGATCCAGTCGACCACATACATCACGTTGGCCGGCTGGAAGTGCATGCTGATCGAGCCCCGGCCGTTGTTGACGCCGTGATAACGCAGGCCGACGCGGGCGTTGCCCAGGTGTAGCGTCATTTCATCGTCGAAAGTGATGTCCGGAATACGCGTGTCGGCGCGGGTGTGCACCAGGTCCTCGCGCGCCAGCCGATGGGCGACGAAATGCACGCCCTCGCCGTCGAGCGCGCGCCCGCCGTAGCTATGATCGACGTGGTTGTGGCTGTAGACGACATAGCGCAGCGGGACATCGAAGCGCCGCGCCAGTTCGTCTTTGAGCCAGGCGGCGGCCTCGGCATTGATGGGGTCGGTGGCGACGATGCCGGCATCGGTCACCATGAACGCCGACCGGTAGTTGCCGGCGGTAAAGCGGTAGACGTTGTCCTTCATCCGCTCGATTTCGTAGTTCGCGGCCACGCTCTGGCACGCGGCGCAGACCAGGCTGGCGAAAAGGCTCAGGCGAAGCAGCAGGCGTGGATGCATGGCGCGACCGTAGTTCGGGAGGGCAAGGGTCATCCTAGCGCGCGGTGCACGGCCGCGGCTTTGCGGGGCGTGCAGTGCCGTGTTGCGCGGCGTGGCCGCCTCAGGCGCGACGCGAGGCGCGGTCGGGGTCGCGGGCCATGACCACGCGATTGCGGCCCCCGCTCTTGGCTTCGTAGAGGGCGATATCGGCATCGCGGAGCAGCTCGTTCAGGCGCCGGCGGAACGGGCGCACCACGCTCGCGCCGATGCTGATGGTGACCGGGATGACGGTGCCGCATTCCAGCTCGAAACGGTGCCCGGCCACGGCCGCACGCAGCTGCTCGGCGATACGCAGTGCCGCGCTCGGCGTGATGTCGGAGAGCAGCACGACGAATTCCTCGCCGCCGAGCCGGGCCAGCAGGGCCGTGCCGTCGAGCTGTTCGACACAGACCGCGATCAGCGCCTTGATGATCCGGTCGCCGTCGAGATGGCCGTACTGGTCGTTGATTGGCTTGAAGTGATCGATATCGATGATCAGCAGCGTGATCGCCGTCGCATCGGGGTCGTATTCCGCGAGCCTGTCCCCGAGGATCTGCATGAAGTGCCGCCGATTGCAGATGCCTGTCAGCTCGTCGGTCTCGCTGAGCTGGCGCAGCCGGGTTTCCAGGTGATGGCGCTGCGAGATATTGCTCGCCAGCCAGAGCACCGCCCGTTCGCCGTCCACGCGCGAACGCATGGGTTTGACGCGCCCTTCGAACCAGATGTCGCCGGGCGGCCCGGCGTTCTCGTCGATTTCGCTGACGTCCTCTCCGGCCAGGGTGTATTCGACGATGCGCAGGCGGTTCTCGGCGAGCGTCTGGCGGATTTCGCCGAGAAACCATTCCGCCTTGGCCTGCGGGAGCACGTCGAACAGGCTGAAGTCCGCGAGGCAGCTGCCGTCGTGGTACATCTCCCGGTCGGCTCCGCCGATGATCGCTGCATAGCGGCCGCTCTCGGTGAGAATGAAGATGGGATCGGGCAGGGCTTCGAGCGCCTCGAGTTTGAGGTGCAGCTCCCGCTCTGACGTACTGATGGTCCTTCCCCGCCTAGACGCGCATCGAACAGTTCAAATGTCGCTCGCCTGCGTGCGCGGTGCAACGATCGCAGCCGTGCCGGGGTATCGCGCCTGGCGCGATATCCGTACCGGCGCGCCCGCCGTCGATCGGCCCGCCGCACGACTCGCCGTGTCCGCGTGAAGTCGCAAGCGATTGTTTCTATACGCCGTTAAGCCAATTCGAACGCCTGACCGATAGCGTGGCCGCCGGCCGTCGCGTGCCGCGGGACGATCGACGCCGCCGTTTGGCGGCCTTGGCGGCGTGCCGCCGCGGCCGAAGGCGATGCCCGGCGAAGCCGCGCGACTCGACATCAGGCAGCGCCGGGTTTCCGGCACGGGCCGCGATAGCTCACGGCCGTGCCAGCGTCACCTTACTGCAGCGTGGGCGACGGCGCGTCCGGGTCTTCGATCAGGGCTTCGACATCGGCCGGGGTGAATACGTACCAGGTGTTGCAGAAATGGCACTGCGTCTCGACCTGGCCCTGTTCGGCAAGCACGTCGCGCAGTTCGTCGGCGCCGAGCTGGTGCAGCGCGCGCCCGAAGCGCTCGCGTGAGCAGGTGCAGCTGAACTTGATCGGCGCGGGTTCGAACACCCGCGCCTGTTCCTCGTGGAACAGCCGGTGCAGCACCTGTTCCGCGCCGAGGCTCGTCAGTTCGGCGTCGGTGAGGGTGTCGGCGAGATGATTGATCCGATCCCAGGCGTCGGCGTCAGCCGTAGTGTCGGTGCTCTGTTCAGGCAGCTTCTGGATCAACAGGCCGGCCGCGCGCGCCTCGTCGGTGGCGAGCCACAGGCGCGTGGGCAGCTGTTCCGACTGGGCGAAGTACTGCTCCAGACAGCCGGCGATGCTGGGCTGATCGAGCGCCACAATGCCCTGATAGCGCTGGCCTTCCTCGGGGTCGAGCGTGATGACCACGTGGCCGCCGCCGGTCAGCGTTTCCAGCGAATGCTCGGGCATGTCCGCAATCGCCTGTTCGTCGACGCGCGCTACGCCGCGCAGCCGCTGCGCGCGTTCGCCGACGCCGGGGTTGGATTCCGCCATGAGCAGCTTCAGGGCGCCCTGGCCGCGAATCTCGATGCTGAGCGTGCCGTCGAACTTGATGGTGGCCGTCAGCAGGGCGCAGGCCGCCAGCAGCTCGCCGAGCAGACGCTCCACGGCGGGCGGGTAGTCGTGGCTGGCGATGGCGTCCTGATAGGTCGATTCCAGCTGGGCGATCTCACCGCGCACCTGGGTATCGTCGAATAAAAAGCGCTGCAGTTGGTCGGTCGGCATGGCGGGCATGGTGTCTCTCCGGTACAAGCCAGCAGGATGTGTGCGACGCCGGGCGAATTCAACGCGGCGGCGTACTCGATCGGTCAGCCGGCGCCTTTTGGCCGGCGATGGTAGATTGCGCCGGCCCGAATGCCGCCACCGCAGAGAGACGGCGGCCACACCACAGCCTGCATATCCGTACCATGACGAACGAGGACAACGCCGAACGTGTCACCGCTGCGCGCGTACTCGCGCTCGCGATACCGGCGCTGGGCGTGCTGGCGGCAGAGCCGCTTTATGTCCTCGTGGATACGGCCGTGGTCGGCCATCTGGGCGCGGTTCCGCTGGCGGGGCTGGCGCTGGGCGGCACGGTGCTGTCTGTGCTTACCAGCCAGCTGACGTTCCTGTCCTATGGCACGACGGCCCGCACCGCGCGCCTCTACGGCGCCGGCCGGCGTACGGACGCGGTGGCCGAAGGCGGCCAGGCGACCTGGCTGGCCATCTTCGTTGGCCTGGCGGTGCTGGTGTTCGCACAGCTGTTCGCGCATCCGATTCTGGCCGCGCTGGCCGGCAATCCGGCGGTCGCGGATGCGGCAGCCTCCTGGCTGCGTATCGCCATCATCGGGGCGCCGGCGATCCTGATCACCCTGGCCGGCAACGGCTGGATGCGCGGCATTCAGGATACGGTGCGACCGCTCTACTACATCTTGGCCGGCAATATCCTGTCGGCGATCGCCTGCCCGCTGCTGGTCTATCCGCTGGGTTTCGGGCTCGAGGGTTCGGCGATGGCCAACGTGCTGGCCCAGTACACCGCGGCCACGCTGTTTCTGATCGCCCTGCATTCCGAGCGCGCCATGGTGCGCCCGCGCTGGACGATCATGAAGGCGCAGATGGTGCTCGGCCGAGATCTGATCCTGCGCAGCCTGTCGTTCCAGATCTGTTTTCTGTCGGCTGCGGCAGTGGCAGCGCGCGAGTCCGCAGCGGCGCTGGGCGCGCATCAGATCGTCTACCAGCTGTGGGTGTTCCTGTCGCTAATTCTGGATTCGCTGGCGATCGCGGCGCAGGCGCTGATCGGCGCCGAGCTGGGTGCCGAGCGCGTCGCCCGTGCGCGGGCCGTGGCCTGGCAGATCACCCGCTATTCGCTAGGCCTGGGCGTGTTCCTGGCGTTGGTTTTCGCAGCGCTCGCCGGCGTGTTGCCCCATGCCTTCACCAACGACCAGGGCGTGCTCGCGCAGATTCCCCATGCCTGGTGGCTGTTCGTGGCCCAGCAGCCGGTGGCCGGCATCGTCTTCGCGCTGGACGGCGTGCTCCTGGGTGCGGCGGATACGCGGTTTCTGCGTACGACCACGCTGGCCTGCGCGCTCGGCGCCTTCCTGCCGTTGATCTGGCTGTCCTGGGCGTTCGGCTGGGGGCTGACCGGTATCTGGATCGGGCTGACGATGTTTCTGGTTACCCGCATGGTGGCGGTCGTGCTGCGTACCCGCTCCGGCCACTGGGCAGTGGCCGGTGCGTAGCCGCGATCAGTGGCCGGCGAAGCGTTCTAGCGCGTCGCCGGCCAGGCGGTAGGTCGTCCATTCCGATTGCGGCCGGGCACCGGCGGCTTCATAAAACTCGATCGCGGGGGTGTTCCAGTCGAGCACGCTCCATTCGAAACGGCCGCAGCCCTGGTCCACGGCCAGGCGCGCAAGATATTGCAGCAGCGCCTTGCCGGCGCCCCGCCCGCGCGCTTGCGGCGTGACGTACAGATCCTCGAGATAGAGCCCGTTGCGGGCCAGCCAGGTCGAATAGCTGTAGAAACACACCGCAAAGCCGACCGGCGTGCCGGCGTCTTCGCAGATGAAGGCAAACGCCCGCGCGCCGTCGTCGAACAGCGATTGCTCGACGGTCGCCTCGGTGGCGACGACCTCGTCGGCGGCTTCTTCGTAAACGGCGAGTTCCTGGACAAAACGCAGGATCAAGGCCGCGTCGGCGCGCTCGGCCGCGCGAATGGTCAGATCGGACATGGTCTGGTTTCCCGGTAGCGCTTCTATTTCGCGAACAGCTGACTGCGATCGGCAAACGCCTTGAATTCCAGGGCGTTACCGCAGGGATCGAGCAGGAACATGGTGGCCTGTTCGCCGGGCTGGCCCTGAAAGCGGATATGCGGCTCGATCACGAAATCCGTCTCCAGCCCGCGCAGGCGCTCCGCCAGCGCTTCCCATTCGGCCCATTCGAGCACGATGCCGAAATGCGGTACCGGCACGTCGTGGCCGTCTACCGTGTTGGTATAGGCGTTGTCCTGCGACGGCGTCTTCGGGTGTTCGTGGATCACCAGCTGATGGCCATAGAAATCGAAATCCACCCACTGTTCGGCCGAGCGGCCTTCGCTCAGGCCGAAGGTTTCGCCGTAGAAGCGGCGTGCGGCCGGCAGGTCGTGGACGGGAATCGCGAGATGAAAAGGGGAAAGCGCCATCGCGGGGCCTCGCTTCGAATCGATACGGTCGATTGTCTTTGATCGAAACGGCTCGCCGCAATCCAACGTTTGGCGCCTGTTGTTCTAGCCTGCGACCACACCGAACACGCTGAGCAGGGTGTAGGCGCCGAGTCCGGTCGCCACCAGCAGCACGATCGCACCCAGCATGTTGCCGAGTGGGCCGTTGCGATAGGCGCCGAGCAGCGCCGAACGGTTCATCACCCGCAGCAGGAACAGTGCGACCAGCGGCAGCAGCACGCCGTTGGCCGCCTGGCCCACGACAATTGCCTGCACCGGGCTGGTGCCGAACCAGGCGAAGCCGGTGCCGATGAGAATGATCACCGCCCAGACCGCACGAAACGGCAGGCTGGCCAGGTCCGGTTTGAGGCCGAGCGCGCCGGTCACCGCATAGGCCGCGGCCAGCGGGGCGGTGACCGAGCTGGTCATGCCCGCCGCGAACAGGCCGATGGCAAAGAACCATTTCGCGCTCGTGCCCAGCAGCGGTTCCAGCTGGCTGGCCATCTGGCCGGCGTCCTCGATCGGCGTCTGGCTTGTGAAAAAAGCCGCGGCGGCTGTGATGACGATGGCCAGCGTGATGGCGCCGCCGAGAATGATGGAGACGATCGTGTCCTGGCGCGACTCGCCCAGGGCAGTGTCGGTGGCGATCTGCGCGGGCCATTTGTCCTGAACCGCGGCCGAATGCAGAAAGAAGTTGTAGGTCACCACGGTGGTGCCGACCAGCGCGATGACCGTCAGCACCGAACCCGAGGGAATACCCGGCGCGAGCAGGCCCGCGAACAGCGCACCGAGATCCGGCTTCACGATGATGGCGGTGAGCAGAAACACCACGCTCATGGTGAGCACCAGCGCCACCAGAACCCGCTCGATGAGCTGATAGCGACCGGTGGCGAGCAGGGCGAAGGCGCTGGCGCCGACGATCAGGGCCCAAACCCGGGTCGGCAGCCCGACCACGGTTTCGAGGCCGAGCGCGGCGCCGGTGATGTTGCCGGTCTCGAACGCGGCGGTGCCGAAGCCGATGGCGATCAGCACCAGGGCGACGGCGAGCCCCTTGAGCAACGGTTGATCGAAGCTTTCGCGCAGCGCCTGACCCAGCCCGAGGCGGCTGACGATGCCCAGCCGCGCGCTCATCTCCTGCATGACGATCGTCGCGAAGATCGAGAACGCCAGCGCCCAGAGCAGCGCATAGCCGGTCTCGGCGCCGGCAACGCTGGCGGTGGTCACGGTGCCCGGGCCGATGAAGGCGGCGGCTACCAACAGACCGGGCCCGAATTGCTTGAGCCGTTTCAGCATGACGTCTTCAGCATGGCTTAGCAGCATGCGGCGCGTCGTGGTGCGCTTTTATCAGCGTTGCTAGGGCGAATCTTTTTCCGTGGCTGGCGCGGCGAGCGGCGAAGGCCGCATGTTGCGAATGCCGGCGATACGCCACTGGTCGGCATCGCGAACCACGACAAAACTAGACCACATGACGCGCCGCTGGCCGTCGGCACGCACGATCACATAGCGGGCATCCGCGATCGCAGTGTCGGCGCCCAGGGCGCGGACCTGTTCCACATGCAACCGCCGCTCGCCCGGATTTTGGCTGGAACTGCGCTGCATGCCCGCGAGCGCTGCATCGCGTCCGCGCCGCCATTGCCCGGACGATGTGAGCTGATCCATATCGGTGCGCAGCAGCGTTTCCAGCGTGGCGCGATCGCCGTCCGCCCGCGCCGCCTGATAATCGTCGACAAGCTGAACGATCGCTGCGCGGGCCGCGTCATCCAGCGTCGCGGCTTCGGATGCGACGGCGGCCCCCGGCATGAGCAGCAGGCCGATGAGCATGAGACGGGCCATTCGTTTCAAGGCGTTCATGGCGGTACAGCTTCCAGTTCAACGGGCCGTGCTCCGATTATGCCCGCGTCGGCGATGCCGGGCCGACCGGCTTTGCCCGGCGCGGCGTGGTGCCGTAGCTTCACGTGTTTGCCCGAAGACCATCGCTATGAGCTTTCCCTTCTTCACCGGCGACGACCGCGAAAGCCTCGTGCTCGCCGAACTCGACGTCCAGAACCGCGATATCAGCGATGCCGACCGGGCGCGCAAATACGCCAAAATGGCGAAATCCGCCTACCGCTTCTTTCGCGGTACCGCGCATCTGTACTGGCGCGACCACTGGAACGACTGGCGCCATCACCGCTTCGGCGGCGTGTTCGACAGCCAGACCTGGCTGCAGGGCGATGCCCATGTCTACAACTTCGGCGCCTATGGTGACGATCGCCAGGGCGTGCACTACGGCATGGACGACTTCGACGACGCCTTCATCGGCGACTACCAGTACGACCTGTGGCGGCAGGCGATCAGCATGGTGCTCGACGCCGAGGAGAACGCCGAGCTGTCGACGAAGAAGACGCGCCGCGCGATCCGGCATTTTCTGTCGGCCTATCTGGATACGGTCGAAGACCACGCCGACGGGCGCAGCGCCGACGATATCCACGTGAAATACATCAAGAAGCCGATCGGCCCGTTCATGCGCGAGGTGCTGGCCGAGGAAGGCGTGGCCGAGCAGCTGGCCAAGTGGACGGTGATGAAGGACGGCCAGCGGGTCTTCGATACCGAGTACAAGAAGCTTGCGGCGCTGTCGGCCAGCGAACGCAGCGAACTGCTCAAGGCGCTGGCCGAGGACTATCCCGCGACGCTGCAGCCCGGCAGCATCGAGGGCCGCGATGCCTCGCATTTCGCGGTCAAGGACGTGGCCCGACGCGTGAATGCAGGCACCGGCTCGCTCGGCGTGGCGCGTTACTACGCGCTCGTGCAGGGGGCCAGCGACAGCCCCGACGATGACATCATTCTCGATATCAAGTCACAGCAGCGCCCGTCCGCCTATCCCTACATGAGCACGGCCGATCGCCGGAAATGGCGCAAGAGTTTCAAGCACGAAGCCGAGCGCCATGCCCACGCCTTCATCGCGCTGGCCGACCATGCCGACGAGTATCTCGGCTGGCTCACCCTGGGCGACAACCATTTCTCGGTGCGCCAGCGCTCGCCCTACAAGGAAGACTTCCCCACCGACGATATCGAGGGCTTCAAAGAGTACCGGCGTTTGAGCCGCCAGTGGGGGCGCATCCTCGCACGCGAACACATCCGCGGCGCCCATGCGCTGCGCGGCGACGATCCCGGCTGTTTCTGCCGCGCGGTGACGGCTTTTACCGGCGATACGCGCGAGGCGTTCAAGCAGCAGGTCGTCACCCTGGCGATGGACTATGCCGAGCAGGTCCGGCGCGACCATGCCGTGTTTCTGGCCCATCGCGCTGGCCAACGCGACTGATGCGGGCGCCGCGCGGCCGGCACGGCTTACTCGAACGCGAGCCAGATGCCCACACCCATCATCAGCGTGCCCGCGACCCGGTTGAGGCGCACGACATTGTGCGGTTCGCGCAGAAAGCCGCTGACCGCGCGCCCGCCGCCGGCATAGAGCATCAACGAGCCGAACTCGATCGACAGAATCACGCCCACCAGCACCGCAAGCTGCGGCGCAAGCGCACGCTCGCCGTCGAGAAAGGGTGGGAGCAGCGCGATGAAGAAAGCCCAGCCTTTCGGGTTGGCAATAGCGGTCACGAATCCCTGTGTTATCAATGCGTTCGGTCGAAGCGTGCCGGCGTTGGAGCGCGCCGTCGGTAGCGCCGACTCGCCGCTGGCCCGCCACATGGTCACGCCGAGATAGACCAGGTAGGCGCCGCCTGCCCACTTGAGCGCGAGGAACAGCGTCGGATAGCGCAACATGATGGCGGCGGCGCCGACGACCGCGGATATCGCCACCAGGCCGACGCCGACCAGCTCGCCCGCCATCATCCACAGCGTGCGTTTCACGCCGATGCTCATGCCGAGGCTGAGCGACAGCATCATGCACATGCCGGGCGTGAGCGACACGGCGATGAAGGTGGGTACGAACACCGAAAGTTTCGGCAGGTCGATCATGGACAGGCCCCGGCGGCGGCGAAGTGTGCATGCAGCACAAAAAGAAGCCGGCCATGCTACCGCGTTGCCCGCGCGATGGTAGCGGGCTCGTCCACGAGCCTGAGCCTGGCGGGGCCGACGGTTCGCGATCGACGCCGGATGTCGGTGGGCTTGTCGTCAGATATCCGGATTGTGATCCATGGCGCGGTAGCGGATTGTGGTCGATCCACTTTTTGGATCGCCAGACGCGCATGGGCAAGAACATCGTCGTGTGCTGCGACGGTACGAACAGCCAGTTCGGCGGGCTGAGTACCAACGTCGTGCATCTATACAACGCGCTGGATCAGGATACGCCCGCGCAACGCTCGTTCTACGAACCCGGTGTCGGTACCTTCGGCGCCGCCGTGCTCGGCGTGAAGGTCGGCGAAACCGTGGGCAAGGCGCTGGGGGCAGCGTTCGGCTACGGCATCACCCGGAATCTCGTACGCGCCTATCGCTTTTTGATCGATAGCCACGAAGCCGGCGATCGGCTGTTCCTGTTCGGATTCAGCCGCGGCGCGTTCACGGCGCGCACGCTGGCGGCGCTGGTGGATCGCGTTGGGGTACTGCCCGCCAGCCATCGCGATCGAGCCGAGACCGCGGTGAAAGCCTATCTCGACCAGGACTCGCGCGCCTTAAACGAGAACGCCGCCGCGGCCGCGCGTTGTGCGCCGCAGTTCGTCGGCGTCTGGGAGACGGTGGGTGCGCTGGGTCTGCTGATACGTCTGCGGCGGTTCCACGACCATCGTCTGAGCCCGGGCGTGGCACGGGCCGCTCAGGCGCTGGCCATCGACGAACGGCGGCGCAAGTTCGAGCCCACGCTCTGGAACGAGTCTGCGCTGGCGCCCGACCAGCAAGTGCGCCAGGTCTGGTTCCCGGGCGTGCACAGCGATATCGGTGGCGGTTACGCGCAGCGCGGGCTTGCCGACATCACCCTGCAATGGATGCTGGCCGAGGCCCGTGCGGCCGGTATTGGTCTCGCGCCGGGCGCGCTCGATAGCCGCGCTGGCGATGCCACGGGCACGTTGCATCGATCCTATCGCGGGCTCTGGCGGTTGTTGGGCCGGCATGTCCGTCGCCCGAAAGCGCGGGCCACATTTCACGGCGCCGTGGGCGAGCGGCTCAGGCGCTGCGCGCACTACGTGCCGCGGAATTTGCCGGCGCGCACGCGTTCTGCGCTGTGTAGGGGTGATCGTGGCGATGCCGATTCCGCGCCCACCGGGGCGTGACTGGCGCCACTCGGTACAGGTTCGGCCTAGTTCGAGGGCTTGGGTGACAGGTCGCTCATCGCAGCCGTGAAAAACAGTCGGAATTCGTGCATCGACCGTACGGGCAACCCCGGCGCCGGCCGCATGCCGGGCGACCAGTAGCGCGGTTCGAGCCGCCTCAGCAACCGCGGCGCGTCCGTGACGATATGAATCGGCACTTCGCGCGATGCATCGTCGCCCGTGATGATCGGCGCCGGCTGATGATCGCCCACGACGATGAATACCGTGTCCTCACCGAAACGCGCCATGTAGTCGCCGATCGTCGCCAGGCTGTAGTCGACGGCTTTTTCATACTGGATGCGTACCCGCGCCGGGTCGGCCCAGACCTCGCTGGGCGACGCGCCGGCCTCGGCCTGGGCGTTGAAGATACGCCCGTCGCCGACCGAATCCCAGGGCACGAGATGCGGTATCGGCGTCCACGGCGCGTGGCTGGAGATCAGCGCGGTTTCAACCATCGCCGGGGCGTCGATGCTCGCCAGAAGGCGCTGGATGGCAGCCAGGGTGTACTGGTCGGGCATCGTGACCCAGTTGAACGGCTTGCCGGCATAGCCGAGATCGGCCGCACCCAGGACCTGGTCATAGCCGAACCAGGCTGCTTCAGGCCAGTCCATGGTGATGGCGGGCATGGCCGCGAGCGTCGTCCAGCCGGCATCGGCAAACAGCCGGTTGAGGCTGCGACGATCACTGGCGACCAGCCGGTCGTAGCGACGCTGGTTGTCGATCCACAGCCCGGAAAGCAGGGTGCCGTGGGCCAGCCAGCTCATCCCGCCCACGGTCGGTGACCGCAACCAGCCGCTGACGGCATGGTGGCCGGCCCGTGCCAGCTGTGCGTCGATGCTTGTCAGCCGGGCGCCGATGGTCGCGGCGTAGCGGCTATCCTCGATCGCGCTGCGCCCGTAGGACTCGACAAAGATCACGACCACATCACGACCGTCCAGCGCCGAGAACAACGATCGGCGCTCGGCGCCGGCCAGCGGGTCGTCGGCCAGGGCGCGTTCGAAGTCGGCGAGTTCGCGATACGTGGTACGAACCAGGCGCGCACGGTGCGCGACGTACGCCAGATTCTCGGCCTGCACGATACGCGGGCCGACACCGAGCGAGCCGACCGCGTGCCCGAACAGGCCGAGTCCGCAGAGGCCGGCCAGCGTCATTCGACCGGCGACGGGCAGCCGGCGCAGCCCGCCCAGACCCCAGAACAGCGCGACCGCGAGAGCCATGAGCGCCAGCCCGATCGCCGCCAGGCCGGCTGTGGCCGCGGCGATGCCGACGGTCCCGACGGCGAACTGCCATGCCGCAATGGCCAATCCCGCATCGGTGACGGGGTTTAGAGCGCGCGAATAGGCCGCGCTCATCGCCAGATCGGCGCCCTTGAGCAGCCCGAGCACGAGTACGCCGAGCGTCGCCACGAGCCGCAGCGGCCGGTCGGCGGCGCCTGCGCCGGGCAGGAGCGCGAGCGTCACGATCAGCGCCAGCAGGGGCAGCGCCGGCAGCGGCGTCGTGCCCACCGTATGCGGCATGACCAGTACGCCGATCAGCAGCAGCAGACCGGTTAGACTGCGTAGCCAGGGATGATTCATACGCGACACGACAAACAATCCGCGCGGCACGTACGGCCGGCAGGCGTCGCTTCGCCGTGACGATGGCGCTGCGGCTCGTATTCGTGGCCGGGTTGTTGGGCCTGTTGGCCTGGCTTGTCGATCCGCGCGCGCTGATCGCACGTCTGCAGAGCGCCGAGTCCCTGCCGGTGCTGGTGGCCCTCGTGCTGGTGCAATGCCAGATCGTGGCGTCGGCAGAACGCTGGCGTCTTACCGCCACGGCGCTCGGCCAGCCGCTGTCGCGGGGCCGCGCGGTGACGGAATACTATGTGGCTTCGCTGCTGAACCAGTTGTTGCCGGGCGGGGTATCGGGCGACGTCGTGCGCGTGTGGCGCAATCGCGGCGATGCCCGCAATGCGCAGGCCTGGGCCGTGCCGGCACGCGCGATCATGATCGAGCGGCTGGCCGGCCAGGTCGTACTCGGTGTGGTCGCCAGCGCGGGCCTGCTGGTCTGGGTGCTCGGTGATGGCGGCGCGATCCCCGGCGCCGGGGTGCTGCTCGCAGGTGTCGGCATGGCGCTGGCGCTGTTGGCGCTGGCCACGGCCGGCCTGGCCCGCTGGGCGCCGCGCCGGCTGGCACGATTCGCGGCGGGCTTCGGGCCAGCGATACGTGTCGCCTGGCTGGGGCCCGGCAAGTTGTGGCGCCAGCTGCTGTGGTCGCTGGCGATCGTCGCCAGCTACCTCGCGGCGTTCGCCCTGGCGTCTGCGGCCATCGGGGCGCCACTGGCGCCGCTGGCCGTGGTCGCTCTGGTGCCTCTGGTGCTGCTGACCATGCTGCTGCCGATCTCGGTGGCCGGCTGGGGCGCACGCGAGGCCGCGGCCGCCGCCCTCTGGCCGCTGGCCGGGGCGGCGAGCGCGGACGGCATGGCTGCGAGCGTGCTTTATGGTCTGGTCAGTCTGGTGGGCGCGCTGCCCGGGGCGCTGTTGATCGCCCGTCGCCGTGTTCATGCCGGCGCCGGACGGCAGGCATAGACATCCAGGCCCCGGCTATCGGCCGGCAGCGCGCGCAGCGCAGCGCGACACGCGGTCGCCGATATCCATTCCGCATTCGCCCAGCGGTGCCGTTCGCCCACGACCCAGTTGTAGCGATAGTCGTCGGCCAGTTCGCTCAGCCGGTCGATACAGGCCAGCGCGGTATCGCGCGCTGCCGGCAGACATTCGAAGGCGATACAGGGCAAGGGCTGCGACAGCCCCGCCAGGATCGCGGCCTCGAAGCCTTCCACGTCGATCTTGCAGAAAGCCGGACGGCCATGGCGGGCGATCAGCGCGTCGAGCGTGGTCACACGCACCTCGACCGCGCGATCCCAGCGCACGCCGTCGAAACCCGCTGTGGGCGCCACCTGGTCGATCCAGTCCGCCGAGAGGGTCGATACCGTCGGGTGCCGGGTCGAGACGCGCAGCTGCGCATGGCCGCAGGCGGCGCCAACGGCGTCTCGTATGAGGGTGATGCGCGGATTGCCGCAGAGACGCCGTGCGAGCCAGTCGGCGAATAGCGGCTGCGGCTCCACGGCGAGCACGGTCGCGCCGGCACGGGACATGGCCTGACTGCGATGACCGACATGGGCGCCGATGTCGAACGCCAGGCTTCCCGGCCGGATCAGCCGGCGATAGAAACGCCGCAGCGCCAGCGTGCGCCAGGGCTGGGCGCGGTAGATGAGCAGCGAACGCGCCAGCCCGCGCCAGGCCGTCGCGCTCACGGGCGATCTGCCGTCAGCAGATAGTGCGTATCGCGGGCGAAAGAGCCGGCCAGCAGGGCCAGCGCGGCGGCAGCCATCGCCGATGCCAGCGGCGCCGTGACCGTCGGGGCTAACCCGACACACAGCACCCAGCCCTGGACGACGCAGACCGTCTTGCGGCGCAGGCTGGGCGGCAGGCGGCAATCGGCCAGAGCCGGCCATTGCCATTGGGCGAGCACAAACGCATAGCGCATCGACCCCAGGGCATAGATCCAGGCGCCGACCTTGCCCGAGCCGTGGAGCAGAACGCACAGCAGCAGAATCAGCAGGGCATCGATTTCCATGTCGAAGCGGGCGCCAAAGCGCGATACCTCGGCGCGCCGGCGGGCCGCGTAGCCATCGAGCCCGTCCAGGCAGAGCGCGGCGGCAGCGGTGCCGGTCGCCAGCCAGGCGAGCACCGGCGCGTCGGCGCCGAGGCGTTCGGCCTCGAAGGCCAGCGCGCCGATCAGTGCGGTCAGCCCGGCGCGCGCCGTGGTCAGGATGTTGGCCATGCCGAAGCGGGCATGCGGATGGGCCGGCAGAGCCACAAGCACCGCCGCCGCGATCAGCCCGAAACCCAGCGGCGCAGCGATCGCGAATGCGGGCCCGGTGTCGCCGAGCCGGGCCATGCCGCCGACCGCGACGACCAGTGCGGCACAGGTCGCCAGCATCACGAGTGCGGCCTCGGCGAGCAGGCGCGGGGCAGGGCCCGGCCCGAGGGACGTCGAGCGTGCCCGGCTCATCGAAGCGTACCGGCGTCGAGTCCGCGGCGTACGGCAGACGTGGCCGCGCGCGGGCTGGGCTGGAGAACGGGAAACGACGTCATGGCGGTGTGGCGGATGGAATAGTTATCAATTATCGGCCGTGGTTCTGATACAGGACACGCTTTCGCGTCATTTGCTGCGGTAGGGCTTGTATCGCGGCGCGCGATCAGGGCCCTGGTGCTTGTGAATGCTGCGAGGCGCGGCAGAGATCCATGCAGTATCTACTTGGATTCGGGCCGTATGGATGAATGAGTGATGTTAGTCACTATGGTCGTGCGGATATCTCGCCCACGCCGGCGGGCGCGGCCGAGATTCCCGCCGCCATAGACAAGCGGCCTGTCCGACACTGAAAGCGAGTTCATGAACGGCGGCGGATTTTGCGGCCGGTAAGCGAGATACGCGCACCGAAACGGTCGCCGGAATCGCCCAAGCCCTGTTTCAAGCACGGGGTCGCGGCCCGCGACAAATAATCCTTGGCGGCTATCGATTTGGCAATCAATAGGTTACAGCCGGCGCGTCGTGCCGACACGGGCGCGGCTTCGCCGATTGAAACCACGCCGACTCGCGACCCCCGCCGCCCGGTGGCGGGGGCCAAGAGCGCCTATTCGTCGCTGCCGCCCGGCTCGTAGCCGAGGTTCGGGCCGATCCATTTCTCGGCGGTGGCGATATCCCAGCCCTTGCGCTCGGCGTAGTCCTTGACCTGGTCCTTGGCCACGCGGCCGACCACGAAATAGCGCGATTCGGGGTGGCTGAAATACCAGCCCGAAACTGCCGCCCCCGGCCACATGGCGCGCGACTCGGTCAGCTCGATGCCGGTGTTGGCCTCGACGTTCAGCATTTCCCAGAGCACGTCCTTCTCGGTGTGCTCGGGACAGGCGGGATAGCCCGGCGCCGGGCGGATGCCGTCGTACTTCTCGCCGATGAGTTCCTCGTTATCGAGCGACTCGTCTGCGGCGTGGCCCCAGAGCTGGGTCCGCACGTGCTTGTGCAGCCATTCGGCGAAGGATTCGGCCAGTCGGTCGGCCAGGGCCTCGACCAGAATCGCGTTGTAGTCGTCGTTCTGGGCCTTGAAGCGCTCGACGATTTCCTTCGAGCCCAGGCCGGCGGTGACCGCGAAGGCGCCCACCCAGTCGGCCTTGCCCGAATCCTCCGGCGCGATGAAGTCGGCCAGCGACCGGTTGGGTACACCCTTGCGATGCTCGGTCTGCTGGCGAAGGTTGTGCAGAACGTGCACGGTTTCGCTGCGATCGTCGCTCAGAACATGGATATCGTCGCCGACTCGCTTGGCCGGGAAGATGCCGGCCACGGCCTTGGCCGTGAGCCATTTCTCCTCGACGATCTGCTTGAGCATGGCCTGAGCCTCGTCGAAGAGCTTGCGTGCTTCCGGGCCCTTGTTCGGGTCGTTGAGGATGTTCGGGTAGCGGCCCTTCATTTCCCAGGACAGGAAGAACGGCGTCCAGTCGATGGTGTCGACCAGCTTCTCGATCGGAAAATCGTCGAACACATAGATGCCGGATTCGCCCGAGGCGTCGCCGTTCGCATACGGGGGCGCCTGGCGTTCGGCGAACTCGGTGCTATCCGGCAGCTTCGGGCGCGGCGGCGCGTAGTTCTCCCAATCCAGCTGTACGCCGTTGGCGCGCGCGTCGGCCAGGGTCAGGAACTTGTCCTTCTTCTTGTTGGCGTGACGCTCGCGCAGCTTGTCGTAGTCTTCCTTGAGCTCGGCTTCCAGCTCGGCGCGGGCATTCTTGTTGACCATTTTGGATGCCACCGGCACCGAGCGGCTGGCGTCCTTCACCCACATGACGGCGCCGTCGTAGGCCGGGTCGATCTTGACCGCGGTATGGGCGCGCGACGTGGTCGCGCCGCCGATGAGCAGCGGCGTGTTCATGGACCGGCGCTGCATTTCGGCGGCGACGTTGACCATCTCGTCCAGCGAGGGCGTGATCAGCCCCGACAGGCCGATGACATCGGCGTCGTGCTTCTCGGCGGCCTCGAGGATATCGTTCATCGGCACCATCACGCCGAGATCGATCACCTCGAAGTTGTTGCACTGGAGCACCACGCCGACGATGTTCTTGCCGATGTCGTGCACGTCGCCCTTCACGGTCGCCATGATGATGGTGCCGTTGTTGGAGCCCTTGTCGTTCTCGGCCTTCTCTTCCTCGATATAGGGCAGCAGATAGGCCACGGCCTTCTTCATCACACGCGCGGACTTCACCACCTGCGGCAGAAACATCTTGCCGGCACCGAACAGGTCGCCGACGACGTTCATGCCGTCCATGAGCGGGCCCTCGATCACTTCCAGCGGCTTGTCGGCCTTCTGGCGTGCTTCCTCGGTGTCTTCGGTGACGTAGCTGTCGATGCCCTTGACCAGCGCATGCTCGAGGCGCTTGTTGACTTCGAACTCGCGCCAGGCGAGGTCTTCCTTTGAATCCTTCTTCTTGCCCTTGCCCTTATATTCTTCGGCGATATCGAGCAGCCGGTCGGTGCCGTCGTCACGCTTGTTGAGCACCACGTCCTCGACCGCCTCGCGAAGCTTGTCAGGGATGTCGTCGTAGACTTCGAGCTGGCCGGCGTTGACGATCGCCATGTCCAGACCGGCCGGAATGGCGTGGTAGAGAAAAACCGAGTGCATGGCCTGGCGCACGGTCTCGTTGCCGCGAAACGAGAACGATACGTTCGACAGGCCGCCCGACACATGACACCCCGGGCAGGCCTCGCGCACGCGTTTCGTGGCGTTGATGAAGTCGACCGCGTAGTTGTTGTGTTCCTCGATGCCGGTGGCGATCGCGAAGATATTCAGATCGAAGATGATGTCTTCGGGCGGGAAGTCGAGCTTTTCGCGCAGCAGTTTCCAGGCGCGCTCGGCGATTTCCACGCGCCGGTCCTCGTTGTCGGCCTGGCCGTCCTCGTCGAAGGCCATGACCACCACGGCCGCGCCATAGTCGAGACAGGCCTGGGCCTGTTCGAGAAACTTGTCCTCGCCTTCCTTGAGCGAGATGGAGTTCACCATCCCCTTGCCCTGGATGCACTGCAGGCCCGCCTCGATGACTTCCCATTTCGAGGAGTCGACCATGATCGGGACCTTGGCGATGTCCGGTTCGCCGGCGATCAGGTTCAAGAACTTGCGCATGGCCTCGACCGAGTCGAGCATGCCCTCGTCCATGTTGATATCGATGATCTGGGCGCCGTTTTCGACCTGGTTTCGCGCCACGTCGAGCGCGGTGTCGTAATCCTCTTCCTTGATCAGGCGCTTGAAGCGGGCGCTGCCGGTGACGTTGGTGCGCTCGCCGATATTGATGAAATTGCTTGCGTCCATGAAAAGTCCCCGTCGTTGCGGCCGCGCGAACACGCGCGTCGCATCACATAATCAAGCCCGGTGCGCGCTGTGCGGCGACCGGGCGGGTCGACAGCCGCATGCGGCTGCTGGCGGTCGGTTCAGGCGGAGGCCGTGAACGGCTCGAGCCCGGACAGGCGCATCGCGCGCTTGATCTCGGGCAGTTCCCGCGGCGCCTTGCCGGCCACGGCTTCGGCGATCGCGCCGATATGCTCCGGCGTCGAGCCGCAGCAGCCGCCGGCCATGTTGAGCAGGCCGGCTTCGGCCCACTCGCCGATGTGCTCGGCCATCTCGTCCGGCTGCAGGTCGTATTCGCCGAACTCGTTGGGCAGGCCCGCGTTCGGGTAGGCGTGCGTGTAGCAAGGTGCGATCCGTGACATCTCGGCCACGTACTGGCGCAGCGCGTCGGGGCCCAGCGCGCAGTTCAGGCCCATGGTCAGCGGCCGGGCATGGGCGACCGAGTTGTAGAACGCCTCGGTGGTCTGCCCCGATAGCGTACGCCCGGAGGCGTCGGTGATCGTGCCCGAGATCATCAGCGGGATATCGATGCCGCGCTCGCGCAGGAGCTTGCGATAGGCATAGATCGCGGCCTTGGCGTTGAGCGTGTCGAAGATGGTTTCCATCAGGATGATGTCCACGCCGCCTTCGAGCAGCGCTTCGGCGGCTTCGCCGTAGGCCTGGGCCAGCTCGTTGAAGTCGGTGTTGCGCTTGCCGGGGTCGTTTACGTCCGGCGAGATCGAGGCCGTGCGGTTGGTCGGGCCGATCACGCCGGCCACCCAGCGCGGTTTCTCGGCGGTGGCGTATTCCTCGGCGACCTCGCGCGCGAGCTTTGCCGCCTCGACGTTCATCTCCCAGGCCAGGTCTTCCATGTGGTAGTCGGCCTGGGCGATGGTCGTCGAGGAGAACGTGTTGGTGGTTATGATGTCCGAGCCGTTCTCCGCATAGGCCGCGCTGATATCGCGAATGAGATCTGGCTGGCTCAGCGTGAGCAGGTCGTTATTGCCCTTGAGGTCGCTCTCCCAGTCGGCGAAGCGCTCGCCGCGGTATTCGGATTCGTCCGGGTCGTGATTCTGGATCATCGTGCCCATGGCGCCGTCCAGCACGAGAATGCGCTCGCTCAGGGCGTCTGTCAGATCGCTCATCGTCACCTTGGAAAGTCTGAAATACGGCGCCTAGTATATCCGTTTATCCGGATAAGCCGAAAATCGCGCCCGTGCCTTGCTTGACGCCGGCCGGCGTCCTGCTAGGCTTTAGCGCATCGCAGGTGTCCGGCGGCGTTCGTCGCCGGGTGAAACGGGAAGCCGGTGCGTCGTGTTCGATCGACAAGTCCGGCGCTGCCCCCGCAACGGTAGGCGAGTATTCGTGTTCGGCATACGGGCCACTGGGTTTCGATCCGGGAAGGCGTGCCGAATCGGCCCCAGGGCCGCTCGCAAGCCCGGAGACCGGCCGGCGAGACGAGGCGACGGCATCGCGGCGGGCGATCGGCGGCTGGCGGCATCCTGTTTCGCGCTTTCAGCGGCGCGCTGCCCTCACGCTCCCATACCCACACCGTGCCGTGCCGTGTATTCCGGCGCACGGGTGCGTGCGCTATGGGTTCCTGGGGGAAAACGATGAATTCTGTCCGTTTGATGCGCCACCTGGCGGCGTGCGCGCTCGCCGTGTCTTTCATGTCCGCGGCCCAGGCCGCCACCGATGCGCCGAGTCTCGACCGGCTCGACGATATTCAGGTCACCGCTACGCGTACGCCGCAGCGCACCAGCGATACGCTGGCCGCCACCACGGTGGTCACGCGCGACGATATCGAGCGCCTGCAGGTGCGTTCGGTGCGCGACGTGCTGCGCCGCACGCCGGGCGTGTCCATCGCCAACAACGGCGGCCCGGGCAAGTCCAGTTCGATCTTTCTGCGCGGTACCGAGTCCGACCACACGCTGGTACTGGTCGATGGCGTGGAATACCGCTCGGCGACGGCCGGTCAGGCCGCCATCGAAGATCTGCCCGTCGAGCAGATCGAGCGCATCGAAATCGTGCGCGGACCGCGCTCGTCGCTGTATGGCTCGGACGCGATCGGCGGCGTGATCCAGATCTTCACCCGCGACGGGCGCGGCGTGCGCGGCTCACGGCCGTATTTCCAGATCGGCGCCGGCAGCGACGGCACCTATGAAGGCCAGGTGGGCGTGGCCGGCAGCGACGACAACTCGCACTACAACCTGAGCGTGACCGGGCGCCGCACCGACGGTTTCGACTCCTGTCGTGCCGAGGCCGGCGCGCCGTTTCCCGCCGGCGGAGGTTGTGGCAACGACGAGCCCGACGACGACGGCTACGACCGCGTCTCCATGGCGTTCAACTACGGTCATATCTTCGACAACGGCGTCGAATGGGATCTGAACTTCCTGCGTGCCGAGGCCGACGTGGCGTTCGACGGCGATTTTCAGAACTCGAGCGATAACGTCCAGCAGGTGATCGGCACGTCACTGACCTGGCGGCCCGTCGAGCCCTGGCGCACGAAGCTGTCCTACGGCAACAGCCGCGACGACTCGGAAAACTTCCTCGACGGGCGCTATGTCACCGCCTTCGAGACCCAACGCCACCAGCTGACCTGGCAGAACGATTTCACCCTGCCCAACGACGACCTGTTCACACTCGGTCTCGATTACGAGCACGAAAGCGTCGATGGCGACAACGACGGCGATCGCCGCAACGATTTCACCGGCGACGCGCGCGCCGACAGCCGCGACAACAAGGGCGTGTTCGTGCAGTACCTCGGCGACTGGGGCCGGCATCACGTGCAGCTCGCCGGTCGCGGCGACGACAACGAGCAGTTCGGCGACCATGCCACCGGCAGCGCGAGCTATGGCATCGATTTCCTCGATGCCTACACGGCCAGTGTGTCCTACGGCACGGCCTTCAAGGCGCCGACCTTCAACGAGCTGTACTTTCCGAACTTCGGCAACCCCGAACTCGATCCGGAAGAGTCGGACACCGTCGAGATCGGCCTCGACGCCGACCACGGCTGGGGCACATGGTCGCTGCATGCCTACGAGACCGAGATCGACGACCTGATTGCCTACGACGCCGCCATCTTCGCGCCGGCCAATATCCAGCAGACCCGTATTCGCGGCGTGGAAGCCAGCGTGGGCACGGCGATCGCCGCCTGGCAGATCAATGCCCAGTTCACCTGGCTGGACGCCGAGAACCGCACCGAAGGCGCCAACGACGGCAACGAACTGCCGCGCCGGCCCTCGCATACCGCCCAGCTCGACGTCGACCGCGCCTTCGGGCGTTACAGTGCAGGGGCGAGCCTGACCGTCGCGGATTCGAGTTACGACGATCTCGGCAACGAAAACGAGCTGGACAGCTACGAGATCGTGGACCTGCGCGCTGCGGTGGATCTCGCGCCGAGCTGGCAGCTGCAGGCCACGCTCAACAATGTCTTCGACGAGGAATACGAGACCGCCCGCTTCTACAATCAAACCGATCGCAACGTCTTCTTCACGCTGCGCTACCAGCCGCAGTAGCCGTCACACGCCGTGCCGCACTCGCGCGGCGCGGCCCGACCTGGAGCCGCCCATGAGCGACGACACCCGTACCGATGCCGACAAGGCCCGCCGCCACAAGGCGTCGATGCAAAAGCAGAAAGCCCGCGTGGACGCGGCGGTCGAGGCCGCCGACAACGAACGCGGCGTGGTGATCCTGCTCACCGGCAACGGCAAGGGCAAGTCGTCCTCGGCCTTCGGCATGGTGATGCGCGCGCTCGGCTACGGGCATTCGGTGGGCGTAGTGCAGTTCATCAAGGGCGTGCAGCTGTCCGGCGAGGAAATCTATCTGCGCGATCATTGCCCCACGGTGGATTTCCACCAGATGGGCACCGGCTTCACCTGGAACACCCAGGATCGCGACAGCGACATCGCCGCGGCCGAGGCGACCTGGGCCAAGGTCGAACCGATGCTCGCCGATCCCGGCAAGGATCTGGTCGTACTCGACGAGATCACCTACATGATCGGCTACAAGTACCTCGACGAGGCGAAGGTGCTCGACGCCATCGCCAACCGGCCGGTCGAGCAGTCGGTGATCGTGACCGGGCGGGGCGGCGGTTCGGCGCTGCGTGAACTGGCCGACACGGTCTCCGAGGTGAAGGACATCAAGCACGCCTTCAAGGCCGGCATCAAGGCGCGCAAGGGCGTCGACTACTAGCGTGTCGCGCGCGCCGGCCACCCCGGACGTCGCGCAGCGCTGGAGCGCACGCGATAGCCTGCCGTCGCGGCAAACGCAGATCGTCCCGGGCGCGCTGTTACCGCGGGGCTGGCGCGCCGGCGTCGCCGACGACGGGCTGACCGCGGCGTTCGATACACCGCAGCGCTGCCTGAGTTCGGCCGTGGCCCACGGCGGTCTGGTCGCGGCCGAGGGGCTAGTCAATCGTCATGTCGGCGATGCCGATCGCGACGCCCTGCACGCGCCGGAGGCGCTCGTGGCGGATTTCGCCCGTCGGCGCGGGCTGGGCGCGGCCACCGTCGGCATGCTCACCGGGGCTTCGATGCGCACCCTGCGCGTGGCCTGTGCCGAGCGCGAGGGCGAGCGTGTGACCGTGCTGGTCACGGCAGGGCTGGCCAACGCTCGCCGCGCCGGCGACACCGCCGACCAGCCGACGCTGCGCCGCCCGCTGCAGGCGATCGGCACGATCAATCTCGTGCTGGCGACCACGCTGACGCTGGCGCCGGCCGCGCTCGCGGAAACGCTGACCACGCTGACCGAAGCCAAGACGGCCACCCTGGCCGATCTGGGTATCGTCAGCCCGGTATCCGGGGCTCTTGCGACCGGTACCGGAACCGATGCGACCGCCGTGTTCTGTGCTCGCGACGGCGCGCCGCTGCACTACACCGGCAAGCACACCACGTTTGGCGAGATGGCAGCACGGCTGGTCATCGATACGCTGGGTGATGCGATCGCCCATGATCGGGACTGGGCGGGGGGCTGCGGCTAACATGGCGAAAACCCTCATGATCCAGGGCACGGCCAGCGACGCGGGCAAGTCCACCGTGGTCGCCGGGCTGGGTCGTGCCTGGCATCGCCGCGGGGTGGCGGTGGCGCCGTTCAAACCGCAGAACATGGCGCTCAACAGCGCGGTGTCGGTCGACGGCGGCGAGATCGCTCGCGCCCAGGCCGTGCAGGCCCAGGCCTGCGGGCTGGCGCCGACAATCGACATGAGCCCGGTGCTGCTCAAGCCGTCCAGCGACCGGGATGCCCAGGTCATCCTCCACGGCCACGCCGTGGGTTCGATGGCCGCCGACGGCTATCACGCCTACAAGCGCACGGCGATGGCGGCCGTGCTCGAATCCCACGCGCGCCTGGCCGCAGGCTACGAGCGTGTGCTGGTGGAGGGCGCGGGCAGCCCGGCTGAAATCAATCTGCGGGAAAATGATATCGCCAACATGGGCTTTGCCGAGGCGGTGGACTGTCCCGTGGTGCTGGTCGCCGATATCGACAAGGGCGGCGTGTTCGCCCAGATCGTGGGTACGCTCGCGCTGCTGTCGGACACCGAGCGTGCACGAATCGCGGGTTTCATCATCAATCGCTTTCGCGGCGATATCGAATTGCTGCGCCCCGGCCTCGACTGGCTGGAGCGCAAGACCGGCAAGCCGGTTTTCGGCGTTCTGCCCTGGATCGACGGGCTGTATCTGGAAGCCGAGGACGCCATCGCGCTGGATCAGCGCAGGGCCGGCGATGCGGCGTTAGTGGTCCAGGTGCCGGTATTGCCGCGTATTTCCAACCATACCGATCTCGACGCGCTGCGCCTGATGCCGGGAGTGGATCTGCAATGGGTCGGGCCGGGCCAGCGTCCCGGCGGCGCCGATCTGATCGTGTTGCCGGGCTCGAAGAACGTCCGCGCCGACCGGCAGTGGCTGCGGGCCAACGGCTGGGATACGCATATCGCCCGCCATCTGCGCTATGGCGGGCGCGTGCTGGGAATCTGCGGCGGCTACCAGATGCTCGGGCGTTCGATCGACGACCCTAAGGGCGTGGAAGATGCGCCGGGGCGCGTCGACGGGCTGGGTCTGCTCGATATCGCCACCGAGATCCGCGCCGAGAAACGGCTGGAAAATGTCCGCGGTGCGCTCGTGGCCGGCGACGCGCCGGTGCAAGGCTATCGGATTCATTGCGGCGTGACCCGAGGTGCGGGCCTCGGCCGACCGTTCCTCGCGCTCGAGGACGGCGACGACGGGGCCATCAGCGACGACGGCGCCGTGGCCGGCACCTACCTGCACGGTCTGTTCGACAGCGCCGCCGGCTGCAAGGCGTTGCTCGCCTGGGCCGGTCTCGACGATGCCGCCACCGAAGACGTGGCCGCCGTGCGCGAACGCCAGTTCGAACGGCTGGCCGACGCCATCGAAGCCGCGATCGATCTCGAGGCGCTGCCGTGAGTCCGCGCCGGCTCGTTTGGCTGCTCGCTGTCGCGCTGCCGATCTGCCTGCTCGCGGCGGTGCTGTACGGGGCGGTACGCCTGCCGGCCCTGGATGTGCTTGCCGTGCTGGTCGGTTGGGACGACGGCATGGATCGGCTGGCACTGATCGTGCGCCAGCTGCGCCTGCCGCGTGCGCTGCTCACCGCCCTCGTGGGTGCCCTGCTGGCAATCTGCGGTGCCGCGATGCAGGGGCTGTTTCGCAATCCGCTGGCCGATCCCTCGCTGATCGGCGTGACCGCCGGCGCCTCGGTCGGGGCGAGTCTGGTCATCGTCTTCGGTTCGGGGCTGGCGGGGTTCGTCGGCCTGTCGCTGGTCTCGCTGGGCGCGTTCGCCGGCGGCACCGCCGCGGTGCTGCTGGTCTATCGTCTGGCGACCGGCCCGGAAGGCACCTCGGTCGCGACCATGCTGCTGGCCGGCATTGCCATCGGCGCGCTCGCGGGTAGCGTCGGCTCGCTGCTGGAGTTTTATGCCGACAACGAAATGCTGCGGCGAATCAGCCTCTGGCGCATGGGCGGGCTCGACGGCGCCAACTGGTCGCGCGTGGTGATCGTGGCCGGCGTGGGCGCGCTGATTCTGGCGGTGCTTCCGCGCCAGGCCGCGGCGCTCAACGCCCTGCTGCTGGGCGAATCCGAAGCGCGGCATCTGGGTATCGCGGTCGACCGGGTCAAACGCCGGCTGGTGCTGCTGACCGCGGCCGGCGTCGGCGTGTCGGTGGCGGTGGCCGGGGCGATCACCTTCGTGGGGCTGGTCGTGCCGCATATCGTGCGCATGCTGATCGGCCCCGATCATCGCTGGCTGCTGCCGGCCTCGGCGATGGCCGGGGCGATTCTGCTGCTGGTCGCCGATACCCTGGCGCGCGTTGTGATCGCCCCCACCGAGCTGCCCGTCGGGTTGCTCACGGCGCTGCTCGGCGCGCCGTTTTTCATCTCGCTGCTGCGCCGGCGGCGCGAGTACGGCCTGTGAGTCGGCCGATGCTTGAGGTGGAACGGCTCACGCTGTCCGCGGGCGGCCGAACGGTGGTGGATGCCGCCGACTTTTCGCTCGCCGCGGGTGAGCACCTTGCGGTGATCGGCCCCAACGGGGCCGGCAAATCGAGCCTGATTCATGCGTTGATCGGCGATACCCGCCCGGTCGCCGGTCAGGTGCGTATCGGCGGGCGGCCTCTGGACGACTGGCCGGCGCGCGAACGGGCCTGTCGCGTGGCGCTACTGCCGCAGGCCAGCGCGCTCAACTTTCCGTTCACGGTGGCCGAGGTGGTACGCCTCGGGCGTGGCCCCCATGCCTCGGGTCGGCGTGCCGATCGCGAAATCGTGGATCAGGCCCTGGCCGCCTGCGATATCGCCCATCTGCGCGATCGGCCCTATACCCGTTTGTCAGGCGGCGAGAAACAGCGCGTGCAACTGGCGCGGGTGATGAGCCAGGTCTGGCGTGAGTGCGATGCGGGCAACCGGCTGTTGCTGCTCGACGAGCCCGTGGCGGCCCTCGATCTCGGCCATCAGCGATGGGTCATGCGCCAGGTCGCCGCCCTCGCCGCGCAAGGGGTGGCGATCGTGAGCGTTCTGCACGACATCAGCCTGGCAGCACGCCATGCCGATCGCATGCTCGCCCTGCGCGACGGCATCACCATTGCGCACGGTAAGCCGGCCGACGTGGTCACGGCCGAACGCATGCAGCAGCTGTTCGACACGCAGACGCGGGTGATCACGCATCCGGATTCGGGCACCCCGGTGGTGTTGCATGGCTGATCGAGCGCTTTCCGACGCCCACGACAACGTGGCCCGAACGCTGATACTCGGCGGGGTGCGCAGCGGCAAGAGCCGCTATGCGGAAACACACGCGTTGTCGCTCGACGTGTCGCGCTGGTGCTATGTCGCGACCGCACGGGCCGGCGATGCGGAAATGGCAGCGCGCATTCGTCACCACCGCGCACAGCGCGACCCGCGCTGGCAGACGGTGGAGGCACCGCTCGGCCTCGGCGCCTGCCTGCGCCGGCTGGACGCGCCGGACACCTGCATTCTCGTGGATTGTCTTACCTTGTGGCTGAGCAACTGCCTCGCCGACGAGACCGATGCCGGGCGCTGGGCGGCGGAACGGGACGCGCTGCTCGCCGCCGTGGCAGACAGCCGCGCGCGCCTTGTCTTCGTGTCCAACGAAGTGGGTTCCGGCATCGTCCCGTTGGGCGCGCTGTCGCGGCGTTTTGCCGACGAGGCGGGGCGTCTGCACCAGGCGCTTGCCGCCCGCTGCGACACGGTGACGCTGGTGATGGCCGGCCTACCCCTGACCTTCAAGGAGTCCGATACATGAATGCCTGGTGGCAACAGCCGGTGGCAACGATCGATACGGCCGCGATGGCCGCCGCACAGGCACGCCAGGCGGTGCTGACCAAGCCGCCCGGCGCGCTCGGCCGGCTGGAAGCCCTCGCCGAGACGTTCGCCGGCTGGCAGGGTCGCGCCGTGCCCGCGCTCGATCGGGTGGATATCGCGGTGTTCGCGGCCGATCACGGGGTCGCGGCACGCGGCGTATCTGCCTTCGATCAGGCGGTCACCGGGCAGATGATCGCCAATTTCGCCGCCGGGGGCGCCGCCATCTGCGTGCTGGCCCGGCGCCATGGCGCGCGGCTCGCGGTCGTCGATGTCGGCGCCGTCGCGCCACCCCCGGGCGTCGCCGGCGTGATCGACGCGCGTATCGCGCCGGGCACGGCCGATTTCACCGAAACGGCCGCGATGTCCGCCGACCAGCTCGATCGCGCGCTGCAGGTCGGGCGCGAACGCGTGTCCGCGTCGGCGGATCTGTTCATCGGTGGTGAAATGGGTATCGGCAATACCACGAGTGCCGCCGCGGTATTCGCAGCGCTTACCGGCCGGGCCCCGGCCGAGGTCGTCGGTCGGGGTACCGGGGTCGACGCGGCCGGGCTTGCACGCAAGCAGGCCGTGGTAGCCGCCGGTCTGGAACGCCACCGCGCGCGCTGGGCCGACATGCAGGGTGCGCGGCGGGCGCAGGCGGTGCTGCGCTGTGTCGGCGGCTTCGAGATCGCCGCTTTGACCGGCAGTTTCGTCGCCGCGGCCCAGGCCGGTGTGCCGGTGCTCGTCGACGGATTCATCGCCGGCGTGGCCGCGCTGTGCGCGCGCGAGATCGCCCCGGATTGCCGGCATTGGCAGATTTTCGGCCATCGTTCGGCGGAGATCGGGCACACCCGGCTTCTCGACACGCTCGCGGCGCGGCCGCTGCTCGATCTCGACATGCGGCTCGGCGAGGGCAGCGGCGCGGCGTTGGCGCTCGGCGTGATCGGCGACGCCCTGGCGCTGCACGCCGAGATGGCCACTTTCGACGAAGCCGGCGTTGCCGCCTCCGACACCGATGGCTGAGACGATCGCCACCACCATCGATCTGTTGCGCCACGGCGAATGCGAGGGCGGCGCGATCTTTCGCGGCCACCTGGACGTGGCGCTCGCCGAGGGCGGTCTCGCCCGCATGCAGGCCTGCGCGGGCACCCAGTGCGGCTGGCAGCGGGTCGTCGCTTCGCCGCTGCGCCGTTGCCGGTTTTTCGCCGAGTGGCTGGCGGCCGAGCGGGGCCTGCCGCTGACCCTCGACGACCGCCTGCGCGAGATCGATTTCGGGCGCTGGGAAGGCCGTGAGACCGCTGCCGTGTGGGCCGAGGAGGCCGAAGCCGCCCAGGCCTGGTTCGACGATCCCGAGGGCCATGGCCCGCCCGGCGGCGAGACCCTGGCCGCGCTGCGCGAGCGCGCACGCGCGGCTTTCGACGAGGCGGTACGGACCCATGCCGGCAGCCATGTGGTGCTGGTCACCCACGGCGGCTGGATACGGGCATTGCTGGCCGATCTGCTGGCCATGCCCGGTGCGGCCATGCATCGTCTGGACGTGCCCTATGCCTGTCTGAGCCGTCTGCGCGTGGTTCGCGATGGCCGGCGTAGCTTGTGTCAGCTCGTCGCCCACAATATCGATGCGGGTGCGAGCCGATGATCCCGCGGCTGATCGCTTTCGTCCGGCCCCTGGGGCTTGCGCTCGCGCTGCTGACGACACTTCCGGTGGGACGCTGGGTGGCCTCGCCTGTTTCGCCTGCCGATCCGGGGCGTTCGGTGCTGTGGTACCCGGTGGTGGGGCTGTTGATCGGCATGCTGCTCGCGAGCCTCGCGTGGCTGTTGTCTGGCGTGGATGCGCCTCTGGGCGCGGCGCTGGTGGTGGTGCTCTGGGTGGTATTGACCGGCGCGCTGCATCTCGACGGTCTCGCCGATTGCGTGGATGCCTGGTTTGCCGGCCACGGCCGCGATGCGCCAGAACGCACGCTGGGCGTGATGAAGGACCCGGCCGCCGGGCCGATGGCGGTGGTCGCCCTGTTGCTCGTGCTCGGTCTCAAGGGCGCAGCGATCGCGGCGATGTGGCCCGCGCTGTGGTCCTCGCCCGGATCCGGATTCTGGTGGCCGCCGCCGCTCGTTGGGCTGCTCGCGGTGGTGCCGGTACTCGCCCGAGTGGCAGCGATGCTGTTCATGGCGACCACCGCCTATCGGCGCGCCCAGGGCCTGGCCAGTGCGCTCGACGCCCAGTTGCCGCGGGCGGCCGCCTGGCTCGTTGCGGGCGGGGGCGTCGCGTTCGTGCTGGTGTGCGCGGGCCCTGCCGCCGGCGTGATCATGGCGCTCGGCGCGTTGTTCGTGAGCCTGGGCTGGCGGGCGCTCTGGCAACGCCGTATCGGTGGCTACACCGGCGACGTGGTCGGCGGGCTCATCGAACTCGTGGAGGTCGCGGTCTTGGTGATCGCGGCGTTGTGGGCCACCCCATGGGTCTGACCGCCGCCCTGATTGCCGGCATCCTGCTCGACGCGCTGTGCGGCGAACCGCGACGTGCGCATCCACTGGTCGCTTTCGGTCGGCTCGCGGATGCGCTGGACCGGCGCCTGCCGCGGCGGCGGAGTGCCGGCTTGCTGGCCCTGCTCGTGCTTGTGGCGGGGCCGGCCGCATTGGCCGGCGGGTTGTTGTCGCCGCTGCCGACGCCGGCCGGCTGGGTCGCGGCGGCGTTGCTGCTCTGGCTGTGCATCGCCTGGCACAGCCTCAAGGATCATGCGCGCGCGGTGGTCGTTGCCCTGCGAGGGCACGATCTCGTCGGGGCGCGTCGCGCGGTGGCTCGCCTGGTCAGCCGCGAGACGGACACCATGGCGGCGCCGGCGATCCGCTGCGCGGTGCTCGAATCGCTGCTGGAAAACGCCAGCGACGGCGTGCATGTCACGCTGTTCTGGTTTGCCGCGGGCGGACTGGTGGCCGGGCCGGCCGGCGCCAGCGTATGCGTTGTGGCGCATCGTGTCATCAATACGCTGGATGCCATGTGGGGCTATCGCACACCGACCCATGTGCGTTTCGGCTGGGCTGCGGCACGGGCCGACGATCTGGCCAATGCCCCGGGTGCACGGCTGGCCGCCCTGTCCCTGGCACTCATGGGCGACCGTCGCGCGGGCCTGCGCTGCTGGCGCGATCAGGCCGCGGCGCTGGCCAGCCCCAACGCCGGCCCGGTGATGTGCGCCGGCGCCGGTGCGCTGGGTATACGGCTGGGCGGCGGGGCGCGCTACCACGGCGCGTATCGCGAGCGCCCGGTTTTCGGTTGTGGGCGCCCGCCCGACGATGCGGATATCGAACGCGCGATCACGCTGATTGGCCGCACGCTATGGCTGTGGGTGGCCGTGATCGCGCTGGTGGACTGGACATGGCACTGACACACGGCGGCCAACTCGGCGAAGCCAGTCGGCGTTACCACATCCCCGCGGGGGACTGGCTCGATCTGTCCACCGGCATCGCGCCCTGGCCGTACCCGGTGCCCGAGGTGCCGGCGCGGGTATGGGCACGATTGCCCGAGGCCGACGACGGCCTGCTAGAGGCCGCGGCCGCTTACTATCGTGCGCCCGTAGCGGCCGTCACGGCCCTGCCGGGCAGTCAGTTCGCCATTCGCGAGTTGCCGCGCGCGATCGCGTCGCTCACTGGCCGCGCGCGGGTTGGCGTGCCCGCCGTCGGCTATGCCGAACATGCGCGCGCCTGGCAGGCCGCCGGCCACGAAATCGTGTTCTATGCAGACCTCGCGGCGCTGGGCAGGCAAGCGTCGGCGCTCGATCACGCGGTGGTGATCAGCCCCAACAACCCGACCGGGGAGTCGGCCGATACCGCCACGTTGAACACGCTGGCCCACGAGCTGGGCCAGCGCGACGGGCTGCTGGTGCTCGATGCGGCGTTTGCCGACTGCTATGGCGACCTGGATATTTCCGTATTGCCGGACAACGTCGTCGTGCTGCGGTCGGTCGGCAAGTTCTTCGGTCTGGCCGGGCTGCGGCTGGGGTTCATGATCGGCACCGGCGATGCGGTCGCGACGATACGGGATCAGCTGGCGCCCTGGGGCGTGAGCCATCCGGCGCGCTGGATCGGTCGTCGCGCACTGGTCGATGGCGACTGGCAGGCGGCACAGCGACAGCGTATTGCCGAAAGCGTGCACCGCCTCGCCGCACTGCTGAGAACCCGCTTCGCGCCCGCGGACATTGTCGGCGCCGGTCTGTTTGCCAGCGTGTTCTTCGACCGTGCGGGCCATGCGTCGACCGTGCACGAGGCGCTGGCCGCACAGGCCGTGCTGGCCCGACTCGGCGACAACGGGCGCTGGCTGCGTTTCGGTCTGCCGGCCGATGCGAGTGCCCGCGCGCGGCTGGCGGCCGCACTGGGCGTGGGCATACCCGCTCGCGCCGGATTCCACGACGATGGAGCCGATCGATGAAGCAGACGAGCACGGGTGCAGTCGGCTCGCGGCGCCGCGCGGTTATTTCGGCCGCGATGATGATGATCGGTGTGGCCGCGTGGGCCGCGAGCGCAGCGGCTGCGGTCCAGGTGACCGATTTTCGCGGCGAAACCGTCCGGCTCGCGGCGCCCGCGCAACGGATCGTCGCGCTCGCCCCGCATCTGGTGGAAAATCTCTATACCGCCGGGCTCGGTGATCGAATCGTCGGCGCGGTCTCGCACAGCGACTACCCGCCGGCGGCGCGCGCCATTCCGGAGGTGGGCGGGTATACCAACATCAGCCTCGAGGCGGTGGTCGCGCGCAATCCCGATCTGGTGGTTGCCTGGGCATCCGGTCAGGGCGGCGATCCGGCCACGCTCGCGCGCTTCGAGGCGCTGGGGATTCCGGTCTATGTGGATCGGCCACGCCGCCTCGCGGATATCGGCCGCGCGATCACCGATTTCGGCGTGCTGGGCGGCACAAGCGAAACCGCCGATGCCGCCGCCAAGCGTTTCGATCGGCGCCTGAACGCGCTGCGTTCGCGATACGGCACGCGGGCCCCGGTGAGCGTGTTCTATCAGGTCTGGGACGATCCGCTGCAAACGCTCGCCGGGGAGCAGTTCGTGGGTCAGGTGATCCGTCTTTGTGGCGGGCGCAATATCTTCGCGGACGCGGTGTCGCTGGCGCCCAAGGTGGGGATCGAATCCGTGCTCGAGCGTGATCCGCAGGCGATCGTGGCCAGCGGCATGGGCGACGAGCGGCCGGACTGGCTGGATGACTGGCGCGACTGGCCCGGCCTGCAGGCCGTCGCGCACGAGCATCTGTTCTTCGTCGCACCGGACATCATCCAGCGGGCGACCGTGCGGGTGCTCGCGGGGGCGACCACGCTGTGCCGGCAACTCGAAAGCGTACGCCGCGACGCCGACTGATCCGCAGGCGTCAATCAAAGCTGTCGATAGGCGCGTTGTCGCGCGCGCGGCGTTAAATAAACGTTAATAAAATGCACGCATCATGCAATGAATAAAGAAGATATCCCTAAGCCCGTTTCTTCTTTGTTTTATAAAAAATATTTTTTAACAGATGTTTATAAACAATCTGATTGAATAGTCGTGATAGGTGCAGAAACCGGAAAATCACGATGAAAAATATTCAGGTCGGCCGCCGCGCGATCACGTAGGCTCGGGCGGGTTTTTTCTATCGTCAGTATCGTGCGACAAGCCAACTCCACTCGCCCTTTCCAGCATGCCGGTGCCGGCCGTGATTATGCGCAACGTCGCTACCGCGGCTTCTTCCAGCGACTCGTCGCGTGGCGTGAACAGCGTCTCGCAGCGCGGCTTCTGGCGCATCCCCACGCGGGCTGCAACGGCCATATCGTGGACCTGCCCTGCGGTTACGGGCGCTTCTATCCGCTGCTCAAGCAGATGAATCTCAAGGTCAGTGCGATGGACCAGTCGCAGGCGATGGTGGATATCTATCGCGAGCACGCGGATTTTACCGCCGCCGATCACGCCGAGCGGGCCGACGTGCTCGAGCCGTTGCCGGCACGTGCGAGTGCGGCCACGCGGGCCCTGTGCGTACGCCTGTTCCAGCATCTGCACCACCCGGAACTGCGCATCCAGGCCCTGCGTACCCTAGGCGCGAACCGGCGTCAGATCGTGATGACCTATTACGACGACGGCTCGCTGCACTATTGGAGCAAGCGCCTGCTGATGCGCCTCAAGGGCAAGAAGGTCCGCGTGAAGATGATCCCGCGGCGCGATTTCGAGTCCGAGGTGGCCCAGGCCGGCCTGCGCATCGTCAAGCGCATCAAGCTGTTCCCCGGCGTGCATGCCCAGACCTGGGTGCTGCTCGCGCCCGCCTGACCCCGGCGATTTGCGCGGCTAGGCGGTGGTGACGGGCCTCGCCTCGGCCGCCACGATCGGCGTATCGCGGATCGGCCAGTGCAGCGCGGCGGCGACCAGGGCCAGCACGATGGACGCGATCCAGCTCTGGTCGTAGCTGCCGGTCAGCGTATAGGACCAGCCCGCGGCCCAGGCGCCGAAGAAGCTGCCGAACTGGTGGCTCATGAACACCACGCCGAACAGCAGCGACAGATGCCGCATGCCGAAAATCTGACCGACGAGGCCGCTGGTCAGCGGTACCGTGCCCAGCCAGAGAAAGCCGATGGCCGCGCTGAAGACAAGCGCGCTGGTGGCGCTCAGCGGCAGTGCCACGAACAGGGTGATCACGCCGGCACGCGCGAGATACAGCCAGGTGAGCACGTGCTTCTTGCGGTAGCGGTCCGCGCAGAAGCCGAAATAGTACGAGCCGAAGATGTTGAACAGCCCGATGAGTGCCAGTGAGGCGGCGCCGATCGTGGCGTCGAGGCCGCCATCGCCGAGATAGGCCGGCAGGTGTGTCGACAGAAAGGTGATGTGAAAACCGCAGACGAAAAAGCCGGCGTTCAGCAGTAGAAACCCCGAGTGGCCTGAAGCCTGTCGCAGGGCCTGCCACGAGCCGGTATCCGTACCGTCTGCCAGGGCCTCACGCGGCGCCCGCCCGGTCACGCCACGCGCGAGCGCGACGATCAGGAGCATGAGCCCGGCCAGTACGAGCAGGGTCTCGCGCCAGCCGGCCAGGTCGATCACTTCCTGCGTAAACGGCACGACCAGGAACTGGCCGACCGAGCCGCCGGCGGTCACGATGCCGAAGGCGCGTCCGCGCTGGTCGGCGTTGACCACCCGGCCGATCGCGCCGAGCACGACCACGAACGTCGTGCCCGCGAGCGCCAGCCCCACCAGCACGCCCAGGCTGGCGTTGATGCCGAGCGCGCTGCCCACGGTGGCCGCCAGCGCCAGGCCGCCGGCATAGAGCAGCGCGCCGACAGCGATCACCCGGCCGGCGCCGTGGCGGTCCGCGGCGGCGCCGACCGAAGGCTGGACCAGCCCGAACAGCAGGCTCTGAATGGCGATGGCGAGGCCGAAACTTTCCCGGTCGATGGCGATGTCGCCCGACATTGGCAGCAGGAACAGCCCGAACGCCTGGCGGGCGCCCATCGACAGCGTAACGATGGCCGCGCCGCAGGCCACCATGACCCAGGGCGACATGCGCGGGGTGTCAGACGTCTTCATTCGGCGCGCGCTCCAGTTTGTCGAGCAAGGTGAACAGGGTGTCGCGGTCGCTGCCCAGCCGGGCCACGGCGCGCTCCTGCGCGCGTTGCCAAAGCGGGTGTGCGCGCTCGAGCGTGGCGCGCCCGGCGTGGGTCAGGCAGGTCTCGCGTCGGCGGCGATCCGTGCCGCGCCGTATCTCGATCCATGCGGCGCGCTCGAGCGGGCGCAGCGTGCGTGCCAGCGTGCTGCGCTCGTGTCCGGTGGCGCGCGCCAGGGCCTGCACGCCGATCGGGCCCAGTCGTTCGATATGGCGCAGCAGCGAGAACTGCGCCACGGTGAGCCCGGCCGGTGCCAGCGTTTCGTCATACAGCAGGGTGAGCGCGCGGGCGCCGCGACGTAGCCGCGCACAGACGCAGGCGCTGTCATCGCTATTGGGTGTATATGCACGCATTGCGAGGACGCTATCGCGAAACCGTGTTGCCTGCACGCCTTTCATGCCCGCCGGCGCAACAGTCACCGGCGGTGCTGCGCGCGGTCGACGGATGGCGGATTGCGCTGCAATGGCGATCGTGCAAGAGTCGCCCGAAACGCTATTTCACAAAAAAAGTCAGCTCTTGGAGGAGAACCCATGCTGCAGTTGATTGCCCGACGTTCCCTGGCTGCGCTGGCGGCCACGCCGCTGCTCGCGCTGTGCCTGTTCGCGAGTGCCACCAGTGCCCAGGCCCAGGACATGCCCCGGACCATGATCTGGACCGCCTACGACCTCGGCGCATCCGGCTATGCCGAGGCCTCCGCCATCGCCGACGCGTTCGGACGCGAGTACGGCATGCGGGTGCGGATTCAGCCCTCCGGCTCGGCGATCGGGCGTCTGCAGCCCATTCTCAACGGCCGCGCGGATATCGGTTTTCTCGGCAACGAGGCCTTCTTCGCGACCGAGGGCCTGTTCGACTTCGCCACGCGCCGTTTCGGCCCGCAGGACCTGCGCGTGCTCATGGGCAAGGTCAATTCCTTTGGCATGGCGGTCGCCGCCGACGCCGGGATCGAGTCGGTGGCCGATGTCGAGGGCAAGCGCGTGGCCTATCCGGCCGCCAACCCGTCGAGCAGCCTGAAGTGCGATGCCATGCTGGCGTTTGCCGGCCTGACCCGCGACGACGTCGAGGTGGTCACATTCCCGACCTATGCTGCGACCATGGCCTCGCTGTCTGAAAACAAGGCCGACGTCACCTGCACGGTCACGGCCACGGGCCAGATGTATGAACTGGCCGAGTCGCCGCGCGGTATCCAGTGGCTCGACCTGGACCCGAACGACGAGGCGGGCTGGGAACGTCTGAACAAGGTCGCGCCGCTGTTCAAGCCGGTATCGGAAGCCCAGGGTGCGGGCCTGTCGGAAGACGATCCGGCCCAGCTCATGGCCTATCGCTACCCGGTACTGACAGTGCGCGCGGACATGGATGACGACACCGCCTATGCGGTCACCAAGGCGCTCGATGAAACCTACGGCATCTACAAGAACGCCACGGCCACCGCGCCGCGTTACGAGATCGAAAAGGCCGCCGTGCCGCCGATCGATGCGCCTTTTCATCCCGGTGCGGTACGTTATCTCAAGGAGATCGGCGTCTGGAACGACGCGTCGCAACAGTGGAACAGCGATCGGCTCGAGCGCCTGAATGCGCTGCGCGCGGCCTGGGACGAAACGCTCGAACAGGGTTCGGACCTCGACGAGGATGCCTTCGCCGATCTGTGGGACAAGCACCGCGAGCAGGCGCTGGCGGAGCTCGAGCAGAACTAGGCACGGCCGCACAACACGTGCCCGTTTGAATGCGCCCGCGCGGTGAATGCCGTGCGGGCGCCGCGTTTTCGACCAGAGACCGACAACATGACTGCACGACTCGAGAACAAGATCGCCATCATTACCGGGGCCACCAGCGGCATCGGTGAGGCTGCGGCCCGTCGTTTCGCCGAGGAAGGCGCCACGCTCATGCTTGCCGCCCGCAGTGTGGACAAGGGCGAGGCGCTGGCCGCCGAACTCGGCGACAAGGTCGCCTTCATGCGAACCGACGTCAGCAACGAAAACGAGATGGCGGCCCTCATCGACGCCACCGTCGAACGTTTCGGCCGGCTGGACTGCCTGTTCAACAACGCCGGCGCCGGCGAGCGCAGCACGGCGGAAACGATCGACGAAGCCAGCTTCGATCATTTCATGCGGCTGCTGGCCGGCAGCGTGGCCTTCGGGATCAAGCATGCCGCGCGCGTGATGAAGACCAGCGGCGGCGGCAGCATCATCAATAACGCCAGCATCGCCGGCCACCGGCTCAGCCAGGGCGGCTATCTGTATTCCGGCGCCAAGGCGGCAGCAGCGCATTTCACCCGCATCGCCAGCGTGGAACTCGGTGAATACGGCATCCGCGTGAACGCCATTTCCCCGGGTGCCATCGCGACGCCGATCTTCTGGGGCGGCTCGGCGCGGGCGCAGACGCTGTCCGACGAAGAGAATGCCGCCAAGCTCGACAAGCTCACCGGCAATCTTGCCCAGGCCACGCCGCTGCCGCGTTCGGGTTACGCGGTGGATATCGCCAACGCGGCGGTGTTTCTGGCCAGCGACGAGGCGTCGTTCGTGAACGGTCACGACCTGGTCGTCGACGGGGGCCGTATCCAGATGTTCAACGAAAAGAGCTGAGACGGGGCCGGCTGCAGGCAGCGCATGCCCCGCCGCGGTCGCGGCACTGCTAACCTCCACATGGGACTGGTCTGAGATACAACCGCGCGGTTTTCATCGCGCGGCTCGTGGGGGTATGCCATGCGCGCTGGCTGCGTATTGTTCGGGCGGATTTTCGCTGCGCTCCTGCTGCTCTGTGCAGCCGCCGTGCCGGTCGGCGCGCAGCCGGCCGGGCTCGACGGCCCGGCGTCCGACGCGCCACCGATGGCCGGCGACACGGCGCGGCTGCGCGCGGCCCACGCGGTGTATGAGGCGGGCGATTTCGTGCGCGCCCGTAAACGCTATCGCGCGCTTGCCGAACAGCACAGCATCGCGGGCATGACCCATCTCGCCCGAATGTACGCCAACGGCGAGGGCGGACGGCGTAGCGACGAGCAGGCGCTGTACTGGGACACGAAGGCGGCCCGCAAGGGCGATGCCCACGCCATGTACCGTGTCGCCGATGCCTATCGCACGGGCCGCGGCACGCCGACCGATTCGTCTCATGCCGATCGCTGGTATCGCGCGGCGGCCGAGCGCGGCAACGCGCAGGCGCAATGGGTGTTCGGGCGCCGGCTCTATCGCCGCGGCGCGCACCTGGCGGGCCTGGAGTGGATACGCATCGCCGCCTGGAACAGCGACGACCTGCGGGCCCGGCGGTTTCTGGCGGATCGCGGCCAAGGCCCGGCGGCCGAAGCGGGACTCGAGAAGGCGCGGCGACGCGCGGTGCTGGCGACGCTGGCGGCCGTGGATCGCGCGGCGCGCGCGCAGAATGCCGCCGGTATCGCGCGTCAGATCGCCGAGGACGCGGAAATCCACGTGCGCCTGCCCGGCGACGCGGGCTGGCGGCGCCTTGCGCGTGCCGACTACGAGGCGCTCTGGCGCGACACCTTCGCGCAGGCGGCGACCTATGCCTATCGGCGAGACGATCCCGAACTGCACGCGGGCGCCGACGGCGTGCTGGCGTTTTCGCAGATCCGCGAGCGCTTCGGGGCCGAGGCCGACGCGCGCACGGTGGACCTGCGCGAAAGTGCCACGTTGCGCGTGGTCGACGGTACCGCGGTCATCCAGAAACTGCGTCTGGACATGCGCGACTGAAGACAGGCGTCGTTCAGGCCCACCGCACCTGGTTGCGCCCGCCGTCCTTGCCGGCATAGAGCGCGCCGTCCGCACGATGGATGAGGTCGGTGATGTCCTGGTCGCTGGCGGTGAGCGCGGTCACGCCCAGGGTCACGGTGATCTGAAAGACGTGTGCGCCGGTCTGGATGGTCGCGGCCCCCAACCGCAACCGCAGACGTTCGGCGAATTCGACAGCGTCGTCCCGTGACGTCTCCGGCAGGATCAACAGGAATTCCTCGCCGCCGATGCGCCCGAGGATGTCGGCGCCGCGCATCTCGGTGCGGCATATATCGGCGACGTGGATCAGCGCCGTATCGCCGGCGCCGTGTCCGTAGGTGTCGTTGACGTGCTTGAAGTGGTCGACATCGAGCACGCAGACCGACAGCGGCCGGCCGTAGCGGCGTGCGCGGCGACTCTCCTGGGCAAACAGCGCCTCGTAGTCGCGTCGGTTGCTGGCACCGGTGAGCGGGTCGGTTCGCGCCTGGCGGCGCAACTCGGATTCGAGGGCACGGCGGCGCTCGATCTCGGCCTCGGCCTGTTCGAGGGCAGCGAACTCGCCGCGCCGCACGATCTCGAATCGATACGAGGCCATGCCGCCCGCGATACAGGGCATGAGCAGCATCAGCGCCAGGATGCCCATGCGCAACGCACTGGTTTCACTGATGTTGATACCCACGCATACGAGCGTGCCGACGCTGCCGTAGAGGGCCACCATGGCCGATAGCACGGTGCGGTTGGGCAGAAACACGAATACGCCCATCAGGAACACGACGGTGGCGGCCGCGAGCCAGCGGATCTCGTCGTCGTCGCTCATGAAATAAACCGAGAACACCTGGGTGAAGCCCAGCAGGGCGAGGGTCGTCACGAGGCCGCCGTGGGTGGCCAGCCCCGGACGCCGGCGTATCCACGCCACGCAGGCCACGAGTAGCGCCACGAAGGCCATACGGCAGCCGAGCAGGCCGAAATAGGTCGGGCCGAGGCCGAAGTGGTGATAATCGCTGAGACTGAACGCGAGCCATAGCGCGCCCCATACGCCCAGCACATGGCGTAAGTGCCGCGCGAGCCGGTGTTCCACGCTCTCACGGTAGCGTTGCTCGGTGGTGCGATCGGCGAATTCACCGAACAGCGAGGTTATCGCGTAGCGGGAACGCGCCTGCTGCGCCTTCGCGGCCGATCTTTTCACGTCGATGTGATTCCGGTTTGCGCCTGCGTCCCGTGCCCGGCGTGCGGGTCCGGTGGTCGCTGCCGGGCGTTATCGAGCCGCGCCGGGCGCTTTATGTTCTCCCCGTCCTGGTATCGGCCGCGGGCGGCGAAAGTGCAGCCGGGACAACGGCGTCGACAGCCCTGCTACGCGCTCGGCGTGTGGCGTTGCGCATGCAGTGCGCGCACTTCGGCGGCCAGCGTGTCGACCGGGCCCTCCGTGATTATCTGCGGCGCGATGGCGCCGATGGGATGCGGCGTGACCGGCGGTGGCGGCGCGCCGAACTCGGTCAGCCAGGCCACGAGTTGGGCCGAGGAGCTGGCATAGACGATCCGCCCCAGCCCGACCCAGGCGTGGGCCGCCGCACACATGGGGCAGTGCTCGCCCGAGGTGTAGACCGTGGCCGAAGCGCGTTCTGCCGCACTCATGTGGGCCGCGGCCCAGCGCGCCAGCGCGAACTCGGGATGGCGGGTGGCGTCGCCCGCGGCGATGCGATTGCGGTCCTCGGCGCGTACAGTGCCCTGGCTGTCCACCAGCAGTGAGCCGAAGGGTTCGTCGCCGGCGGCCAGCGCCTCGGCGGCGAGGTCCACACAGCGTTTCAGATACGGCATCTCGGTTTCGCAAATCACCGCTCGGCCTCCCAGGCTTTTGATTACAGGCGGTTTCCCGTGAAACGTGTCGTCTAGCTATGGTGCAGCCGCGCCAGGCATTGCGCGTATTCGGCCATCATCGTCTCCACGCATTCGGCGGCCGAGCGGTCGCGCGAGAGTGCGGCGGCCTGCCCGGCCCAGAGCGACATGAAGGCGTCGTCTTCGGTGTTGCCGGCCGCCGCGCGGATGTCCTTGGTCCAGGCGTTCTGTACCGGATAGTCCGGCAGTTCGGGTTCCAGCGGCGCCATCTCGGTGATGAAGCGGTTGGCCAGGCCGCGCGCCGGCTTACCGGAAAACGCGCGTGTTACGACCGTGGCGCGATCACCCGCATCGAGTAGTGCTTTCTTGTGTGCCGGCTTGGCCCCGCTTTCCCGGCAGGTGAGAAATGCGCTGCCCATTTGCGCCGCCTGCGCGCCCAGCGCCGTTGCGGCGGCCAGGCCGCGGCCGTCCATGATGCCGCCCGAGGCGATCACCGGCACGTCCACCGCATCCACCACCTGGGGCACGAGCGCCATGGTGCCGATCAGCGCCTGCTCGAAGGTGCCCAGGAACGTGCCGCGATGGCCGCCGGCTTCACTGCCCTGGGCCACGATCATATCAACGCCCTCGTGCGCCAGCGCTCTCGCCTCGGCGACCGTGGTGGCGGTGCCGATGACGACGGTACCGGCGGCCTGCAGACGGGCGATGCGCGCGGCGTCGAGCTGGCCGAACGTGAAGCTGAAGACCGCGACCCCGGCCTGGGCCACCACCTCGAACTGGTCGTCGAACGGCGGGGCGTAGCGTGTCGGCGGTTCCGGCCGCTCGATGGCCAGTTCGTCGCGGAACCGATCCAGGCGCGCGTTGGCCTGTTCGATCGCGTCCGTGTTGATCGAAAATGCGCCGGGTATGAACAGGTTGACGGCGAACGGCCGGTTCGTGAGGGCGCGCGTACGGTCGATCGCTTCGGCGATGGCGTCGGGCGCCATGTAGCCGGCGCCGATCGACCCGAGGCCTCCGCTATTCGATACCGCGGCCACCAGCTCCGGCGTTGTGGTGCCACCGGCCATGGGCGCCTGAATGATCGGGTGTTCGATACCGAGACGTCGGGTGAGGTCGTTCTGTAAGGCCATGCGGCACTCCTGGGTCGCGAGAGGGCGAAACCGAGCGCTGTATTTTGCATCCACGCCGCGCGTATCGACAGCGGCCGGATGAAATGGGTCTAGCGCCAGGCCATCGGCAGCGCGCCGTGGGCGCCGGTTACCGGATCCTGCGGCGGTATCGCAACGGCGGCGATGCGCGCGCAGGCCGCGGCGTGGTCGGTGTCGCCCGGGCGGCACAGATCCCAGTCCTGCAGACCGGGCGGATAGGCCGCGACGAGTTCGAAATCGGCGCTGGCGTCGATACGGCAGTGGCCGGTACCTGCCGGCAGAACGAGCACGTCGCCGGCCGTGACTGCAAGGCTTTCGCCCTGCTCGCCGCCGAGCATGAGGGTGACGCTGCCGCAGGCCACGCCCAGTGTCTCGTGCGACACCGAGTGATAGTGGTGATAGCCGAACACCCCGCCACGCCATTGCGGCGGCCAGTCGTTGGCCGCAAACAGAGTTTCCAGGCGCTCGGCCAATCCGCCGGTGGAATTGTCGTTGCCGTGATAGACGAGTACCGGATGCCGGCTGTTCGGCGTGCGGCCGTCGTCGGCGTAGCGACGGGTCGCCGGGATCGGCGCCGCCGTGCCGTAAATCGCCTGTCGAATCATGCTGCTGTCCATGGCGTGCTCGTCTGGGCGGTGCGTTGTCGAGCCTGATAATCTGCCCGGCCAGAACGACGCAACCTTTCATGCCTTTGGCGCCGCATCCCGCCCGGTCGGATACGGCGCTCCATGCCGGACCATGCCATGAGTATCGACGCCTTTCGTTATCGGTTTCGCGTGCGCTACAACGAATGCGATGCCCAGCAGGTCGTGTTCAACGCCCGCTACGCGGACTATGTCGATCTGGCAATGACCGAGTTCATGCGTGCGCTCGGGCGCGACTATCGCCAGCTGCTGGCGCGCGGGCTGGACAATCAGGTGGTCAAGCTGAGCCTCGAATGGCAGGCGCCGGCCCATTTCGATGACGTGCTCGACGTGCGCGTTCGGGTACTGCATGTCGGGCGCACCTCGTTCGCGCTGGAATACGACATCCTGCGCGCCGACGAAGACACGCCGCTGTGTCGGGCCGAGGCGATCTATGTGCTCATGACCACGGAACCGTTCGCCAAGACCCCCATCCCCGACGATCTCCGGGCGCTGTTCGAACAGGGCGCGCCCGGCTGCCTGATCGACCACAGTGGCGGTGCCGCGCAAAGCGAGACGACATGACCGCCATTCGACGCTTTACGGACGACGACTGGCCCGCCCTCTGGGCGTTGATGGCGCCGGTGTTCCGCGCCGGCGAGACATACAGTTATCCCCCCGACATTACCGAGGCCCAGGCCCGCGCGGTCTGGGTCGAGCAGCCGGTGGCGACGTTCGTGGCCGTCGATGCAGAGGCCGGCACCCTGCTGGGCACCTATTTCCTCAAGGCGAACCAGCCGGGACTCGGCAACCATGTCTGCAACTGTGGGTATATCGTCGATGCGAAGGCGCGCGGGCGCGGTGTGGCCTCGGCGCTGTGCGAACACTCGCAGCGCGAGGCCGTGAGTCACGGTTTTCGGGCCATGCAGTACAACCTCGTGGTCGAGACCAATACCGGTGCCTTGCGGCTCTGGCAACGGCTGGGTTTCGACGTTGTCGGTCGTCTGCCGGGTGCGTTTCGCCACCCTGTCGAAGGGGAAGTGGATGCATTCGTGATGTACAAGCGGCTCGACGGCGCTGGCGCCTGACCGGGGCGCTTGGGCCGGCCGGTGCATGGCTGCACCGCGCAGTAGTCGCGGTTTGTCGCGCGGCGGGTAAAATGCAGGCGTAGGGTCGGGGGGCCCGACGGGTCGCGACAAGCGACGGGGATGGCGTCATGGCAATGCACGAATCGAGCGTTTCGTCTCGCCTGCGTGCGCACTATCGTGCCTTGTTCGTGTGGGTGAACGCGGTCCACGCGCCGGATTATCTCGCCGCCAAGGCGGAGGATTTTCGCGTGTTCACGCGCGTTGCGCTGCTGATCACCGCGGTGTTTCTGGTTTTTACCATCATCTGGGACTACGCCATCGACCCGGTGAATGCCGGGCGCGCGGTGTGGCTGCGTCTAACCGAGTGCGCCGCCGCGCTCGTCTGGTGTGCCGCCAGCTGGAAGCACCTGCACTCGGCTACCTCGCGTGCAGCCACCCTGATCTTTCCGCTCGTCGTTTCGGCCACGTTCATCGCGATTCTGGGCCTGCTCGACAACGGCCCGGCCTATGGCGTGGGCGGCTTTCTGTACTTCTTCATCTTCGTGCCGTTTCTCGTGGCCGGCCAGCCGTTCAGCTTCGCGGTGCTGGTGCTGACCGTGATCTCGATCTTCCCCATGGCCGTCGCGCCCCTTGGGCTGTCGGCCGGGCTGAACTGGGCGGTCTACAACGCCTATGTCTGGATCGGCTTCGCGCCGATCGTGGCTATTCTGGTGCTCTGCGAATATCTCTACTGGCGCGTATTCGTCTATCGCGGTCAGGTCGAGACCCTGGCCGTCACCGATGGGCTGACCGGCCTTGCCAACCGGCGTTATTTCATCGTCGAGGGCGCGCGCATCCTGGAAGGCCACAAGCGTGGCAATCGCCAGGCCAGTCTGCTGTTTATCGATATCGATCGGTTCAAGCGCATCAACGATACCTATGGCCACGCGGTAGGCGATGCCGCCCTGCGCCACGTAGTGGAAACGCTGGAGCCGTTCATGCGCAAGAGTGATCTCATGGCGCGCTATGGCGGCGAGGAGTTCGTCGTGCTGTTGCCGGATACGACCGATAACGCGGCCTTCAGCATGGCGGATCGAATGCGCGTGGCCCTGCGCGAGCGCCCCTTCAACGGCGTGCGTGCGGACGACAGCCAGCCGCTGGTGCTCACCATCAGCGTCGGCGTCGCCAGTTATCGGCCCGAGGCGGGCACGCCGGCGGATATCGACCTGCTGATACATGCAGCCGATCACGCGCTATACCGGGCCAAGAACGACGGCCGCGACCGGGTCGCGCGCACGGGCACCCAGGGTTATCCCCAGCCGCTCGAGTCCGGCCGCCCGCACGCCTGACGCGTATCGTGTCGATTGCGGCTGGCACCCTCCTTGCTTGATCGCCGGGGCAGTACGTCACAGGCGGCGCCCGCGCCGCAGGAACAGCCATGGCCTTCGCCTTCGTTCGTGATTACGCACCGCTGCGTCGGGTCGTCGGGCGGCGGCGATGAGCGCGCGCGTCGTGCGCCACCCGGCCGCGCCGTCCAATCTGAACGCCCTGGCATTGACCGCCGGCGGCGCGCGCGGGGCCTATCAGGCCGGCGTGCTCAAGCGGATCGGGGAGGTACCCGGCGTGCGTGATCGGCCGGCGCCATTCGACATCATCGCCGGTGCATCGGCCGGGGCGATCAACGGCGCGGCCCTCGCCGCCCGGGGCGAGCGCTTTCACGAGGCCACGAAAGCACTGGCCGGGCTGTGGGCCAACCTCACCGCACCCCAGGTCTATCGCACCGACCTGCGTGCCCTGGCACGCAACGCAAGCCGCCTGTTGCGCGACGCGGCCCTGGGGCCGCTGCTGGGCGCCGGGCGTGTTCAGGCGTTGCTCGACGCCGCGCCGCTGCGCGCTCTGCTGGCGCGCGAGCTGCCGCTCGTGGGTATTCGGCGCGCGATCGAACAGCGGCGGCTGTATGCGCTGGCGATCACGGCGACCGGCTATCACTCCGGCAAGTCCTATACCTTCATTCAGGGGCGCCCGCGTCATCCGCTGTGGCGCAAGAGCCGGCGTATTGCCCTGCCGGCGAGCATCAGCGTGGATCATGTCTGTGCATCCGCGTCCATTCCGCTGGTGTTTCCACCGGTCGCGCTGAATACCGGCGGCTCCATGGCCTGGTTCGGCGACGGCGCGATGCGCCTGACCAACCCGCTGAGTCCGGCTATCCGGCTCGGTGCAGAACGCGTGCTGGCCATCGGTATCCGTTGCCGCGAGAGCGAGCAGGCGCTCACCGAGACCGAGCTGGCCAGCCATGTGGACGCCGCCGCCCCGGATCGCGCCCGCCCCGGCCCGCTGCTGCCGCGACCGCCGCTGTCGCAGATCTGCGGCGTGTTTCTGAACGCGATCTTTCTCGACCATCTCGACGCCGATATCGATCATCTGATGCGCATGAACGAGCTGGTGCGCGCCTACACCGGCGACGGTTCGCCGCCGGCCGGTGCCCGGCACGACATCAGCGAGCCCATGCGCCTGATCGAGCCGCTGGTGATCACGCCGTCGCAGGATTTCGCCGAGATCGCCAGCGCCCAGGTTCGCCGCATGCCGGCGTCCGTGCGTTTCATGCTCGACGTGCTCGGCACGCCCGACCCGAAAAGCGCCGACCTCACCAGCTATCTGCTGTTCGACCCGGGGTATACCCGTGCGCTCATCGATATCGGCTATCGCGATGCGGACGATCGCATCGACGAGATCGAAGCCTTCCTGCGGCGCGGGTGAGCGTACGGGTCGACACCATCGGCGTGGCCGGTACCGGCGGTTACAATCGTGCTCCCCCTGTTCATGTGGATCCTATCGATGTTCGTGCGCCCTATTCGCGTCGTCGGCGCTTGCGCGCTGCTGTGCGTACTTGTCGGCTGTGCCGGCCTGCCCGAAAACACGCGTGCGGTGCACGATTTCTCCGCACAGCGCTATCTGGGCCGCTGGTATGAAATCGCGCGGCTCGATCATGGTTTCGAGCAGGGTCTGGACTGTGTCACGGCGACTTATTCACAGCGCGCGGATGGCGGTCTGCGGGTGGTCAATCGCGGTGTGGACCTGGCCGCGGGCGAGGTGAGCGAGGCCGTGGGCAAGGCCTATTTCACCGGCGACAAGGCAGTGGCGCGCCTGAAGGTGAGTTTCTTCGGCCCGTTCTACGGCGGCTACAACGTACTCGCGATCGATGAGGACTACCGGGTCGCGCTGGTTGCCGGCAATGACCGTGACTATCTGTGGCTGCTGGCCCGCACGCCGACCCTCGACCCGGCCCAGCGGGCCCGGTTCGTCGGCCGTGCCCAGGCACTGGGTTTTCCGGTCGAGGCATTGATCGCGGTCGATCAGGGCGAAGCCTGTACCGACTATCGCGAAGCCGCCGCTACGGGCTAGATGCTGTAGAGCGGCGCGTCGTGGGCGGGCTCCAGCGGATAGACGCCGTCGGTCATCCAGCAGTCTTCGCAGTCGCCACCGGCCTGTCGGCTGAGAAAGAACACATACGCGCTCTGGCGGCCGTCGAGCTGCTCGAGCTCCGCCAGAACGCGTGCCTGGCCGCCGTCGCGTTTCTGCAGGCGCACGCGGGCGCGGGTCTGGGTGAACATGTCGGCATAGCCGCGTTCGAGCACGGCGGCGAAATCGGCCGCGCTGCCGATGGTGCGCCGGTTGGCCGGCGAGGCGAAGCGAAAGGCGCGGCGTGCGCCGCGGGCACGGTCGTCATCGCGCAGAGCCACAAGCTGGGCGCGCACGACATCGGTCGGCGACAGCGCCGGCGACGGCTCGAGTGCCTCGGCAAGCGCGACCCCGCAGGCGCCGTAGAGCAGCAGGACAAAACAGGCGACGGCAGACCAGCGTGTCGACATGGCGGGCTCCGAAGGCAATGACGCGCACGGCTTCATCATTGCGCGCCATGCGCGTGTTTGGCCAGCCCGGGCCGGCAGCGGCCGCGGCGCGGCGATGTCGTTAGCGTTGACAGGCCCTAGTCGACGGTGTGGGCCGGCGGCGTCGGCACGCCCTCGCGAATGGCGGCCGAGAACGCCGGGCTGGCCTGGCCGTCGACATCGGAGGCGATCGCGCGGTCGTTGATCTGGCCGCGCCGTTTGAGCTCGGCCAGGGGTCGACGCGTGTCGAGGGCGCCGAGGTCGTAGATGTAATCCGGCAGATAGCCCGACAGCAGCAGGCGATAATCCCAGGGCAGCCCGGGCACGATGCGCTTGACCATGTCGTAGACGATCGTCGTGCAGTTCGACAGCAGCGTGTTGTAGAAGCGTGGCTCGTGCTGCAGTTGCCGGGCTTCGTCCACATAGGCGGCGAACAGCGAGCGCAGTTCGGCCGGCGGCATGGCCACCGGGTAGATATACACCTGCTCGCCGCGCACATTGCTGCGGGTACGCACGATGTCGCGTTCGTCCGCGGCCACGAGCACCAGCTCGGATTGACGAAAGAAGCCGCCCAGCGCCGAGAATTCCTGGCCGCGCGTGCGCCGGACTTCGACCGAGAACACCAGGTGACGCCCGTCCTCGAAACCGAAGCTGACCAGCGTGTGGGCAATGGCCGGGCCCATCCAGTATGACACGATGAGATCGGCGGAGCGCAGGGTGGACAGATCGTAGCGGCGCGTTTCCCAGTGGGCGTCGAAATCGTTGCGGCTGCGCCAGTCGAAGTTACGCACGTTGTGCAGGGTGACGGTATCGCCGTCGATACGGGCATCCAGCAGGCGCGCCACGTCGGGCGCCCAGTCGCGATCATGGCGGGGCTGAATGCCGTGCCACCAGCCGGCGAACGCCAGGATCGCGAGCGCGAACACGCCCGGCCCCAGCCAGACCAGGGCCGGGGCGCGCGGCAGGATGAAGGCGGCGATGCTGGCGAGCGCCGCCAGCAGCCACAGCGCGATCAGCAGGCCACGGACAAAGCTGTTGTCGGGGCCGCGAAAATGCAGCGCCAACGCGCCCCAGCCCCCGCCTGCGAGGGTCAGCAGGATCAGCGGCAGCCGCCAGGCCAGAGCCAGCAGCGTGCCGCTCAAGCCGGCCCTCGCCGTGCGCGGCTAGTAATAGCGTTCCTCGGACTTGGGCGGCACCCACTGGTAGAGCCAGGTTTCGGTCAGCGGCCGATCGCCGGCGCGCAGGAACAGCCGGATCGAGACCGCCTCGTCGGAATCGCTTTCGGGCACCCAGTCGAAGATCGCCCGGTAGCCCTGAATCGGCTCGAAGCGGCGGGCCTGAACCATGCCCAGCTTGCCGCGCGAGACGTCGACCTGCACCTCGACCTGGGTGTCTTCGGGCAGATCGTCCAGCGGGTCGCCGACGAAATCGACCGCGAAGCGGCGGGCATACTCCTCGGGTGAGCGATCCCCGGGAATCCAGCCTTCCGGCACGTTGCCCATGCCCGACCAGGTCTTTTCCACCTGGGCGAGCGTCGGCCCGACCGGCGGCAGCGGCAACCAGTGGAGCTTGTAGCTGAAATGCAGGTGATCGTGGGCCTTGACCGGCTCTTCCGGAATCCAGAACGAGACGATGTTGTCCACCGTCTCGCCCACGGTCGGCAGTTCCACCAGCGCGATCTCGCCGGCGCCCCAGTCGCTGGTCGGTTCCACCCACAGGCTCGGGCGGCGGTTGTACCAGGCGACGTCGTCGCGGTAGTTGTCGAAATCGTGGTCGTGCTGCACGAGCCCGAAACCGCGCGGGTTCTCGTCGGGAAAGGCGTTGTACTGCAGCGTCTTGGGGTTGAACAGCGGGCGGCAGACCCATTCGCCGTTGCCGCGCCACATCTCCAGCCGATCCGAGTCGTGGACCTGCGGATGGATGGTGTCGCGGGCCTGCTGCTGGCTCGTGCCCTTGAGAAACATGCTGGTCATCGGCGCGATGCCCAGGCGCTCGATGTCCTTGCGGGTGAAGATCTCCATGTCGACATCCATGACCGTGCCTTTCTTCTGCACGTCGATATCGAAACGGTAGGCGCCGGTCACACTCGGTGAATCGAGCAGCGCGTAGACCGTGACCCGGCGGTTGTCGTTGTCGGGCTGTACGAACCAGAACTCGGTGAAGTCCGGGAATTCTT
>Ga0310345_10000374_pt1 | contig 71607 bp, 61 predicted proteins | sample HC15DNA20500_MG_FD_204667 | JGI IMG/M metagenome (GOLD analysis project Ga0310345, IMG submission 204667) | Marine microbial communities from station ALOHA, North Pacific Subtropical Gyre - HC15-DNA-20-500_MG | ecosystem: Environmental > Aquatic > Marine > Oceanic | place: Pacific Ocean: North...
GTGCTCCCGCAACACGTCCTCCACCACCCTCGCGAGTTTCTGCTCCAGGGAGTCTGTCGTCGTCGCCATGGACGCCGAATCTCACGGCCAGACCACCTCTCAAAGTACCGGCCTGAACGGTTACGTCCTCCGATCTCCTCGTCTCATCACACGAAGCTCGGCTGACATTCCTCCCCCGCCTCTCCGTGGCTTCGCACGACCGGAGATACCGAAGGGGGACGCTCGGCGGGCGACCCGCGGGAGGGCGTCCGGGGGGTACGTGACGCACGTGCGGCTCTGTCCTCAGTGTGATCTTCGAGAGCACGACGCGCGGCGACCTCGCTGCCGGGTGTGCGGGGAGCCTCTGGTGGACGTGGTGGATCCACGGGTGGGGACGGTGCTGGGCAACCGGTACCGGGTCGAGGGGGTCATCGGCGAGGGGGGGATGGCGACGGTCTATCGGGCGCGGCACGCGCTGATGGAGCGGCCCTACGCGGTGAAGATCCTGCGGCGGGAGCTCGCCGACGACGAGAAGCTGGTGGAGCGCATGAAGCGGGAGGGGCGCAACATCGCGTCCCTGACGCACCCCAACATCGTGCAGGTCTACGACTACGGCGAGACCGATGACGGCGCGCCGTACCTGGTGATGGAGCTGCTGGACGGGCAGCCGCTGCGGGAGCTGCTGAAGGGGCGCCCGCTCTACGGGCCGCTGCTCCTCGACGTCGCCATCCAGACGATGCGTGGCCTGGCGCGCGCCCACGATCTGGGGGTGGTGCATCGCGACCTCAAGCCCGAGAACGTCTTCGTCTGCCGCGACGACGAGGGGGAGCCGCGGGTGGTCATCGTGGACTTCGGCATCGCGCGCTCGCGCGACCAGTCGCGGCTCACGATGGCCGGGCAGATCGTGGGCACGCCCCAGTACCTCGCGCCGGAGCGGGTCTCGTCGCGGGACGACACGCCGAGCGCGGACCTCTACTCGTTCGGGGTGATGCTCTTCGAGCTCGCGACCGGTCGGCTGCCGTTCCAGTCGAGCTCCGCGACCGGCTACGTCGTCAAGCACGTGCAGGAGCCGCCGCCGCGGCCGCGGGTGTTCCACCCCGGGGTGGAGCCCGAGCTCGAGCGGCTGATCCTCGAGCTGCTGGCCAAGGACCCGGGCGAGCGGCCGGTCGACGCGCACCACGTGCTCGATCGGCTCGAGCTGATGCTGCCGCCGGAGCGGCGCAGGGAGTCGCGACCGAGCCGGCCGAACCACGATCCGCGCGAGCACACCTCGACCCTCGACGGATGGCAGATCCGGGCCGAGCTCTTCGAGCGGCTGGTGCAGGAGGCCTACCCGGGCGGCACCCCCGACAAGGAGGCGGCGGCGCTCGCACAGATGCACGACGCCTTGCGGCGGATGCGCGAGACCCGCAAACACGGGCTCCGCGCGCAGCTGGCGCTCGACGCGCTCGAGACCGAGGGGCGCGAGGCCGGGCTGCGGCTCGGGCACGCGCTGCACGTGCTCGGGCGCGACCTGTCGGTGGCGCGGGACGCGGCGCGCGGCGCGGGGCTCGCGGCCGACGAGGCGAGCCGGTCCGAGGCGAAGGCACGCGACATCTTCGAGCGCGCGGTCTCGAGCCTCGCCGTGCGCATGGCCGCGCCGCCCGAGCACCCGGACGCGCCCCTGGTGGACGCGGGCCACGCGGTGCAGTCGGCGGTGGACGCGTGGGCCCGCGCGGCGGCCCTCGCCGAGCATTCGCGGAGCGAGACCGAGCGGGCCGAGGCCTCGGTGCGGGACCTCGACTTCCAGCTCGGCACCATCCGGCAGCAGATGCGGCAGCTCGAGCGCGACTACGCCGCCCGGACCGCGCACAGCCGGGCCGCGCTCGAGGCGAGCGGTCGGGAGCAGCGCCAGCTCGCGCGCCGGCTCGCGTCGCTGAGCGAGGCGCTGATGTCCCCGCTCCGCCACCGGACCGACCTGAAGCCGCTCTTCGTGGCCATCGAAGGCACCGCGCACTCCGCGCCGCCCCCCTCGGGCACCCTCCCCGCGGTGCGCCCCCGCGAGCGGTGATCTTCAGGAGCGCTGCGAGCGGGGCGGCGGCCGCCAGGCGGCGCGGCGGGCGAGCAGCGACTCGCTCATGCCGATCAGCTGCAGCGGATCGAAGGGCTTGATGACGAAGCCGTCGGCGCCGAGCTGGGACAGCACCTGCCAGTCGCGCGGCCCTCCCACGCCGGTGGCCACCACGATCGGGACCTCGCGCGTGGCCTCGTGGGCCCGGAGCTCCGCGGTCAGCTCGATGCCGTTCATGCCGGGCATGTCGAGATCGCTGAGCACCAGATCCGGCGGGTGGCTCCGGGCGAGCGCGAGGCCTCGGGTTCCGTCGGGCACCGCCTCGACCCGGGCGGTCGGGAAGGCCCGGGTGAGGAGCTTGGTCAGGAGCGATCGGTAGCCCGGCTCGTCGTCGACGATGAGCACGAAGGGGCTGCCGGACTCGTCCCGGCTCGCCTCCCACGCCGCCGCGAGGGCGTCGCGCAGCTCGTCCACCGTGGCCGTGCGCTCCTTCGGATCCTTGGCGAGCGCCTGGAGCACGGCGTCCTCGAACGGGCGCGGCAGATCCTGGCGACGGGTGATGAGGCGCGGCGGGGGCGCCTTCACCTGCAGCCGCAGCGTCTCGCTCAGGGTGGACGCGGCGAAGGGCAGCGAGCCGGTGAACAGCTCGAAGGCGAGCACCCCGAGCGAGTAGACGTCCACCCGCGGGACCAGCTCCGGCGGGATCGCGCGGCCCAGGATGAGCTCCGGCGCCATGTAGGCGGGCGTGCCGCTGACGATGGCCTCGCCGCTGTGCTCCTCGACGAGGCGCGCGAGCCCGAGATCGGCGATGAGGACCCGGAAGTCGGGTCCGATGAGCAGGTTGCTCGCCTTGAGGTCGCGGTGGGCGGTGCCCGAGTCGTGGATCGCCTGCGCCCCCGCGCACGCCTGGTCGAGGATCGTCCACGCCTCGCCGAGCGAAGGCCGGCTCCCGCGCTGGGCGAGCCAGCGCTCGAGATCGGTGCCCGGCACGTACCCCATGACGAAGTAGGGCGCGCCCTCGAGCTCGCCGAAGGCGTGGATCTCGACCACGTTCGGGTGCGCGACCCGGGCCATGGCCCGCGCCTCCTCGAGGAAGCGCGCCCTCGCCTTCGGACGGCAGACCTGGTCGGGGTGGATGAGCTTGAGCGCGACCAGCCGGTCGAGCCGCTCGTCCCGGGCCTTGAACACGACGCCCATGCCGCCCTCGCCGAGCGGCTCGAGGATGCGGTAGGCGCCGTCGATCAGGGCGCCGGGCTCGGGGTAGCTGTCCTGCAGCGCCTCGCGAACGCTCGTCCCCCAGCCCTCGCGGATCGTGGGCAAGGTCAAGTGCTCGCCACCGACATCGGGCGTCATCCCTCCCTACGTACGCACGCACCGGGACTGTGTCATGCTCGTACGGTGGAGCTCGGCGACGCCCTCATCGCGCTCGTCGCCCCTCTGAAGCCGGGCGACTCCCTCCGTGGCGCCCGCCTCAGCCACGCCTCGACCGAGCTGGGTCTGCGCCTCACCTTCGAGCGCGAGGGGGGGCGCGTCCACGTCGAGGTCTTCCCCGACGAGGACGGTCGGAGGCACGCGGCGCGCAGCGCGCGGCTGCTCTTCGCCTACCGGCTCGGCCGGGGTCACGGCGCGGTCGACCCGGCCGAAGGCAAGGCGCTCTGCGAGGCGGTCGCGGCGCTCGCCCGCGAGAACGAGACCCGGGTGCTCGAGGCGTTGTCCGCGCGCGAGGGCGGCGAGGAGGGCGCGCGGGTGCGCGAGGTGACCGGCGGGACGCTGCTCGAGCCGGCCGGCCCCGCCGACGCGCCCCACTACACGCTGAGCCCCTACGTCGGCTGCCTGATCGGCTGCCGCTTCTGCTACGCGCAGGATCGCGTGGGGCTGGCGCGCCGGCTGCGAGGGCTGCCCCCGGCGCCCTGGGGAAGCTACGTGGACGCGCGAGTGGACGCGCCGGAGCGGCTCCGGGAGGAGCTCGCGACCCGGCCGGCGCTCCCGATCAAGCTCTGCCCGATCGTCAGCGACCCTTACCACGCGATCGAGGCCAAGCTCCGGCTGACCCGGGGCTGCCTGGAGGTGCTCCGCGAGGCGCCCCCGCGGCCGGTGCTCGTCCTCACCCGGGCCCGCCTGATCGAGCGGGACGCCGACGTGCTCGCCGACCTGCCGGGGGCGCGCGCCGGCTTCTCGGTGCCGACCGCCGACGACGCGGTCCGGGCGTTCTTCGAGCCGCGCGCCGCCTCCGTCGAGGCGCGCTTCGAGGTGCTGCGCGGGCTGCGGGCCCGGGGCGTGCGCACGTTCGCGGTCGTGCAGCCGATGTTGCCCGGCTCGATCGAGGCCCTGGCGGACGCGCTCGCGGAGTCGGTCGAGAGCGTGAGCCTGGACGTGCTCCGCGGCGAGGAGGACGCCGGCCCGCTCTTCGACGCCTACCCGGAGGCGCGCGACGAGGGCTGGCAAGCGGCGCGGCTCGAGGCCCTCCGCGCCGGGCTCGAGGCCCGCGGCGTGGCGGTCTGGACCGGGGAGCTGCCGCCGTGAGCGGTTCGGGGCGTAAGCTCTCCCCCATGGACGAGCCGAACGATGAGATCTTGGCGCGCCTCGAGGCGCTCGAGCGCAGGGTCGCGCAGCTGGAGGGCGGCGAGGCGCCGGCGGGCTGCAGCTTCGTGCAGGAGGAGCGGCGGGTCGTGGACCTCATCGTGCGCCTGACCGCCGAGCGGGTGGTGGAGGCGCTCGACGCGCGGGCCCGCGAGCGAGGCGCCGGCCCTCCCCCGCCGAGCGGTCCGCCCCGCGGAGGTCCACCGCCCGGCGGGCCCCCTCCGCCGCGCCGCGATCGCTGACGCGTGCACGCGCGCCGGAGCTGATGATATGCTGGCGCGCGACGGGATGGGTTGGCGGGCGCACATCGGGATCTGGGCTCTGAGCGCGGCGCTCTGCGCGTGCGCCTCCGGCGCCGCGGACGACGCGGGCACGGGCGGCATGGACACCGGCACGACGACGCGCGACACGGGCGTCGGCGACACCGGGGTCACGCCTCCGACCGACGCGATGATGCCGCCCGAGGACGCCGGCGACGAGTTCTGCTCGGGCGTCGAGTGCGAGCCCTTCCAGTACTGCGACGGCGGACGCTGCCGCGACTACCCGGCTTGCCGTGGCGACGGCAGCTGCGACCGCCCCGGCGACGTCTGCCACAACCGACGCTGCGTGCCCGGCGACGTCGACGTCGACGGCGACGGCTCTCCCGCCTCCGAGGACTGCGACGAGACCGACCCCGAGCGCTACCCCGGCAACACCGAGACCTGCAACATGGTCGACGACGACTGCGACGACATGGTCGACGACGGGGACCCGGCGGTGCTCTGCGAGAGCAACCCGGGCGGCGGCATCTGCATCGAGGGATCCTGCGGCTGCCCGGCCGGGACCTACGACCTCGACCGCGCGGTGCCCGGCTGCGAGTGCGTCGCGGCGCCCCCGCTCGAGCAGGGCACGAGCTGCGAGGCGGCGATCGACGTGGGCAGCCTCGACGACAGCGGTCAGATGATCACGGTCAGCGGCAACGTGATGCCCGACGACCGCGTGGTCTGGTACCGCTTCCGCGGCGTCGACGCCCCCGACAGCGCCTGCGACAACTACCACGTGCGGGCGCACTTCCTGACCAACCCCGACGACACCTTCGAGCTCACCGTCGCCCGGGGCGACTGCGGCAGCACGCTCGAGTGCGGCGACATGGGCTTCACCGACTACACCTGGGCCACCGACTTCCGGGCCTCGGTCGCGGGCACGCTCACCGGGCAGTGCCCCTGCTACGCCAGCGGTGGGTCCCGGACGACCGACGTCAGCGTCTGCGAGGACGACAGCGCCGACTTCTTCGTCCGCGTGCGCCGCCGCGCCGGCTCCACGCTCAGCTGCGACGGCTACACGATCGAGCTCAGCAACGGCGTCTACGACACGCCATAGCTAGAGCGCTAGCAGCTGGGCGGCTCGAGCACCGGCTCCACCATCGCGTACCCGTGCGCCCGCACCTGATTGATGTGCGGCCCGTCGCACGTCGCGTCGTACACGCACTGACGACAGCGCAGCGACTTGCTGCGGTAGTGAGCCAGGATGTAGCGCTTCGCGTAGCGGAAGATCTCGAGCCGTCCGTCGGGGCGCGTCATCGCCGCGTCGAAGGTCTTCGGCGCGACGCGCGGGGCGCGCCCGAGCACACAGGCCGGCACCCCCTCCACCGGCACCTCGTGGCGGAAGGCGGCGAAGAAGGCGGGCAGGTCGAGATCCCGCTCGCTCGCCTCGGTCAGGCGCTCGTAGGTCGGCTGCCGCAGCGACAGCCGCGCCGGCGCCTCCGCGAGCTGCTCCAGCCACGGCCCGGTGTCCTTCGACAGCAGCACCTCGACCTCGAAGGCCGCGTCGATCGCGAGCAGCGCCTCCGCCTCCGCCGGGGTGCGCGCGGTCACCTTCACCACCGGCAGCTCGCTCGCCTCGAGCCCGGCGTAGTCGTCGAGCTCCAGCTCGACCGCCTCGACCGCGTAGCCCTCGAGCGCCGCCGTCGCGTCGTCGAGATCGCGCCCCACCACCCAGAAGCGGGTGGCCTCCGCCCGGCGCGCCCGCTCGGGGAGCGGCAAGTGCTCGAGCGCGGCGCCGCCCAGCACCGGGAGGCGCGCCTTCCCGTCGCTCGGGCGCTCGAGCGCCTTCTTCGCCGAGGCCGGATCGCCGCCGTAGACCGGGCCGAGGCTCGCCTCCCAGCGGGTGTCGAGCCGGAGCCGCGTGAAGGTGTGCGCGTGCTGGGCGTGCTGCGCGTCCTCGAGCACGTCGCAGAGCTGCTCGAGGTAGCAGTAGCGGCAGCGCTCTGGATCCCGGCAGTCGAGGGGCTCGCCCCGCTCGAGCTGACGCTCGAACTCCTCCTTGCGGCCGCGGACCTCGTCGTTGAGCTTGTACGGGTCCTGGATGAGGTGCTCGTAGCCCTCGAGGTGCGGCGGCGGGAAGCGGTTCAGCCAGACGTGCACGTCGGGGCGCGTCGAGAACGCGAGCGCCTCGCGGATGTAGGGCGCCGCCTCCTCGAGGTCGTAGAAGAGCACGTCGCGCCCGTCGCGGAAGGCGTTGCCGAAGGGGACGACCTGCAGGAGGTCGAACTCGCGCACGCCCCACCCGTAGAACGTCTCGAGCATCTCCGGCAGCACCTTCACGTTGCCCCGGTTGATGACGATGTCGACGTTCACGATCGGCCGGCCGTCGTCGAGCGCGCGGCGCAGCCCGGCGCTCTCCTGCTCGAACGCGCCCTTCACCCCGACCAGCGCGTCGTGCACGCGGGCGTTCGGCCCGTGGAGCGAGAAGGTGATCTCCTGCAGGCCCGCCTCGAGGCAGCGGTCGAGGAACTCCTGGTAGGCGAAGAGGCGGCCGTTCGTGACCGTCTGGATGCGCCGGTAGCCGGCGAGGCGACCGAGCTTGATGAAGTCCAGGTAGCGCGGGTGGATGGTCGGCTCCCCGCCGGAGAGGATGAGCCGGGTGGCGCCCTTGCGTCGGCCGTCCAGGATCTGCCGCTTCACGTCACCGGCGTCGCGGTTCTCTCCGTCGTGCACGTCCATGTCGAGACAGAAGATGCACTTGTTGTTGCAATCGTAGGTGAGCCGGACCCAGTTGCGCTTCTCGTGCGCCGCCTCTTCGTGCTGCGCGACCTTCGCGTCGGCCACGCCCTCGGCGTGCGTCTCCTCGGTGAGCATCGCGCGGATCGTATCGCGGACCGATCGGCACTACCATGTCGGGCTCATGGATCGCGTGCTCGTGCTCCATCCGCCGGTCACCGTCGCCGCGGACTGGATCGACTACCCGTACTTCGCGGATCTCGGCGCGGTGCAGCTCGCCGCGCGCCTCCGCGAGGGGAGCGACGTCGCGCTGGTGGACGCGTACGCGCTCCCGCGGAGCACGCTCTTCTGGCGAAAGGACGGCCGCGGCCACCTCGGGGCGCCGGTCGGCGACGTGCTCGAGCGGGCGGCGGCGCTCGGCCCCTTCGACGCGATCGTCGTCTGCGTCACGCCCTTCCACCGCCCGCCTCACCGCGACGACGTGCTCGCGGCGACCCTCCGCGGGCTCCGCGCCTTCGCGCCCGACGCGTTCCTGTTGCTCGCCGACGCCTATCAGTCCGGCCAGCACTACGTGGAGTCGGACGGCGTGCTCGAGGCCTACCCCGAGGCCGACGCCTGGGTGAAGTACGAGGCCGAGGTCACCGCGCCGGACGTGATCGCGCGGCGCGCCCCCGGCGTGCATCGCGGCGCCCGGCCGGACCTCGACGCGCTCCCGCTCCCCGCCTGGGATCTCGTCGACCTCGAGGCCCACGACGCGTTCCGCGCGCGGGTGGTCGAGCGCTCGGGCCGCGCCGCGTTCCAGTTCCCGATCGACGGCCGCACCCTGCCCGCGATCACCACCCGCGGCTGCCCGTTCCGCTGCGCGCACTGCTCGTCCAACCCCGACCTCGAGGCGGGCGAGCCGAAGACCCAGCGGCGCTTCTCCCCCGAGACTCTGCGGGCGCGCCTGGACCAGCTCGCCGCGCTCGGCGCCACCCGCGTCGCCTTCCTGGACGAGCTGATCAACGTGCGCGCGTCGCACTTCGACGCGGTGCTCGACGCGATCGAGGCGCACGACCTCGCCTTCGAGGTCCCGAACGGCTACCGGGCCGACTACCTCGGGCGCGCGCACCTGGCCCGCATGAAGGGCCGCGTGACCACGGTGAGCGTCAGCGCCGAGAGCGGCGACCAGCGGGTGCTCGACGCGATCGTGGGCAAGCAGCTCGACCTCGCGGACATCGAGCGGGTGGCCGAGGACGCGCACGCGGAGGGCGTGCCGCTGATGGTGCACTGGATGATCGGCCTGCCCGGCGAGACGGCGGCCGAGATCAACCGCACCCTGGAGCGCGCGCTCGATCTCTACGATCGCTTCGGCGCCGAGCCGGCCGTGCAGTACGCCACGCCGCTCCCGGGCACCCGCCTCGCCGAGGGGCGCAGCCTGCCGGTCGTCGACGACTGGGGCCCGTGCTTCCAGACCCGGCCGACCCAGCCCGACGCCGTCGACGCCGAGACCCTCGAGCGCTTCCGATGGACCTTCGACAAGCGCCTCGCCGCCTCGCGCGGCCCCGAGAAGCTCATCGTCAACGTCACCTACAGCTGCAACAACCACTGCACCTTCTGCGCGGTCGGCACCCGCACCCAGGTCGACGGGCACCCGACGCGGCAGCGCGAGTACCTCGAGGCCTATCGCGAGCGCGGCCTGACGATGGTCGACTTCGACGGCGGCGAGCCGACCCTCAACCCGGAGCTGATCCCGCTCGTGCGTCACGCCCGCGCGATCGGCTACGAGCGGGTCAACGTGACCACCAACGGCCGCCGCTGCAGCTACGACGCCTACGCGGAGGCGCTGGTGAACAGCGGGCTCACCACGCTGCTCTTCAGCGTGCACGGCCCCGACGCCCGCACCCACGCGCAGCAGGTGGGCGTCGCCGAGGCGTTCGAGCAGACCACCGAGGGCATCCGGCGCTGCCTCGCGCACGCGCCCGAGGGCGTCGAGCTCGGCATGAACGTGACCATCACCAAGGGCAACCACGACAAGCAAGAAGAGATGACGCAGCTCGCGTGGGATCTCGGCCTGCGCTGGCTCAACGTGCAGTTCCTGACCCCCTTCGGCCGGGCGACCAAGTGGGTGGCGCCGGACACCGCGGCCGCCGCCGAGCGCACGATGCGGCTCATCGACCGGTGGGAGGGCCGCATGAAGATCCAGGTCATCAACCTGCCCTTCTGCTTCATGCCCGGCTACGAGGCGCACCTCGAGGGCGACCTCGCGAAGCTCGGCCGGCACATGGTCTTCGTGAACAACGAGACGGTGAACCTCGCCGCCTACCTGGCCGAGCGCCGCCGACGCGAGCCGGTCTGCGAGGGCTGCCCGCACGCCTGCTTCTGCGGCGGCTTCTACCAGCTCGAGGACGCGCCCGAGCCGCCCTGGCTGATCGCGCCCGAGGACCTGGTGCGTCCGATCCGCCCCGCCTGACGTCAAGGATCGCAGCGGCCGGCCGTTGGCTCCTGGGCAGGCTCGAACCCTGCTCGTGCCCATGACCGTCCCCGACCCGCTCCGCGGTGGCCCATCCGACCACGCGCGCGCGTTTCGTGCTGCGACGACCGCCCCGATGGCGCTCGGCGTCACCGGCTTCGTGCTCGCGGCGCTCGGGGGCGGCTTCCTGGTCTGGACGCCCTGGATCTGGCTCGGGGTCACCGCCGCGGCCGCGGCCGCCTCCGCCTGGTGCCCGCGGCGGGGGAGCGTGACCGGCTTCGGGATCGCGAGCGCGTGCGCGGCCGGCGCCCTGGCCCTGGACGCGGAGAGCCCGGTCGTGGCGCTCGGAGACGCCGCGCTGCTGGCGATGCCGGTCCCCTGGCTCGCTCGCTGGCAGGGGGGCCGCGCGCGCTGGGCGCTCGCGGGGCTGTGCGCGGCCGGGATGGTCGCCATCTTCGCCGTCCGGGGGGACCTCCCGTGGCTGGCGCTCGTGCCCCTGTCCGTGGCCTGGGCGACCGGGCTGCGCTTCGCCATCCGGACCGACGCCGCGTCCCAAGCCCACGCCGAGGCCCTGGGCGCCGCCGACCGCCGGATCGCGACCCTCGAGGAGGACGCGCTCGTGCTCGCCGAGGCGGCGGCGCAGGCGGCGCGCGCGAAGGCGGAGTTCGTCGCCAACGTGAGCCACGAGGTCCGCACGCCGATGAACGCGGTCATGGGCATGACCGGGCTCCTGCTCGACACCGCGCTCGACGACGAGCAGCGGGGCTACGCGCGCACGGTCCGGGTCGCGACCGAGCAGCTGCTGGCGATCGTGAACGAGATCCTCGACTTCGCGTCCATCGAGTCGGGCCGGCTCGAGCTCGAGCGCTCGGAGCTCGACCTCGACGGCATCCTCGGCGAGGTCGTCGATCTCTTCGCCGAGTCGGCGCGCGAGCGCGGCATCACCCTGGCCGCGTGGCGCGAGGCCGACGTCCCGGCGCGGGTCCGGGGAGACGCCGGGCGGCTCCGGCACGTCCTGGTCAACCTGGTGGGCAACGCCCTCAAGTTCACCGCGCGCGGCGAGATCACGGTGAGCGTGTCCCGCGGCGATCGGCCCGACGCGCTCCGCTTCGAGGTCCACGACACCGGCTGCGGCATCCCGCACGATCGCATCGAGGCGCTCTTCGCGCCCTTCGTGCAGGGCGACGCGTCGAGCCGCAAGCGCTTCGGCGGGACCGGGCTGGGCCTGGCCGTGGCCCGGCGGCTGACGGCGCTGATGGGCGGCGCGATGGGCGCCGAGAGCGAGGTCGGCGAGGGCTCCACGTTCTGGTTCACCGCCCAGCTCCCGGCCGAGCCGTTCGCGCCCGAGGCGCCGCTCGAGGGCCTCGAGATCCGGGTCGCGATGCAGGGCGCGGCCGCGCTCGCCGTCTCCCACCACGTCACCGCGCTCGGCGGCGCGCCGCGCTTCGGGGCGGCGGACGAGGCCGAGGACGCGCCGACCCTCTTCGCAGCCGAGGGGGCGCCGCCCGGGGGCCTCGCGCTCGACGTCGCCGCCCTCCACCCCGAGGCGACCCGCGCGACGCTCGCCCACCTCGCGCAGCCCGACGGGGCCCGCAGCAGCCACACGCCTCCGCTCCGACGCGGCCGGGTCCTCGTGGTCGAAGACAACGCGGTCAACCAGCGGGTCGCCGTGCGCATGCTCGAGCGGCTCGGGCTGAACGCGGACGTCGCCGCCAACGGCTTCGAGGCGCTGACCGCGACCGAGCAGGTCCCCTACGACCTGGTGCTCATGGACTGCCAGATGCCGGAGATGGACGGCTTCGAGGCGACCGCGACCCTGCGCGTCCGGGAGGCGGGGCAGGCGCGGCACACGGTGATCGCGGCGATGACGGCGAACGCGATGGCGGGGGACCGCGAGCGCTGCCTGGCCGCGGGCATGGACGACTACCTGAGCAAGCCGGTGGAGCGGCGCGCGCTGGTCGCGCTCCTCGCGCGCTGGCTGCCCGACCACCACATCGAGACGCCACCGAAACGATCGGGAACGATGATCAAGCCCACCGCCTCCGCGGCCGAGCCGCCCGCCCTCGACCCCGACGGTCTGAGGGAGCTGATGACCCTCCTCACCGAGGTGGGCGCCGACGCCGTCGTCGACATCTTCGAGCTCTACCTCGACGACGCCCCCGAGAAGGTCGCCCGCATCCGCGCCCTCGCCGACTCCGCCGATCACGAGACCTTGCCCCGGGCCGCCCACGCCCTCTGCGGGAGCAGCGCGAGCATCGGCGCGCGCCACCTCTCCGAGCTGTGCCGCTCCCTCGAGAACGCGGGCTCCGACGCCGACCACGCCGCGCTCGTCGCCGCGATCGAGCGAGAGAGCCTCCGCGTGCGGGTCGCGATCGAGACCCAGATCGACGCCCTGCGTTCCTCAGCCGCCTGAGTCGGGCCAGAGCCAGGCGGCGCCGCGCACCCCGCTGCTGTCGCCGTGCTTCGGAGCCACGAGCCGGGTCGCCCCCGCGTCGCTGAACACGTGGGCGCCCCAGCGCGCCGGGATCGCCTCGTAGAGGTGCGCCATCCGGCCGACCCCGCCGCCGAGCACGATCACGTGCGGGTCGAGCACGTCGATCACCACGGCGAGGGCCCGCGCGAAGCGGTCGGCGTGCCGCGCGAGGGTGGCCGCGGCTCCGGCGTCTCCCGCGTCGGCCCGGGCGACGATGGCCGGCGGGTCGAGCGCCTCGCCGGTCTGCCGGGCGTGGTCGGCGGCGAGCCCGGGCCCCGAGATCCAGGTCTCCACGCAGCCTCGCCGACCGCAGTAGCAGGCGGGCCCCGGCCGCTCGTCGTCGGCCGGCGAGGGCAACGGGATGTGCCCCCACTCTCCCGCGATCGCGTTCGGGCCGGACAGCAGCGCGCCCCGCACCACCACCCCCGCCCCGGTGCCCGTGCCGGCGATCACCCCGAACACCGTCGGCGCCCCCGCGGCCGCGCCGTCCACCGCCTCGGAGAGCGCGAAGCAGTCCGCGTCGTTGGCGATGCGCACCTCTCGCCCGAGCGCGCGGCGGAGGTCGCGATCGAGGGGCCGGCCGTTGAGGCAGGTGGTGTTGGAGTTGCGCAAGAGGCCCGTCGCCGGCGAGATCGCGCCCGGGGTGCCGACGCCGACGGTGCCCTCGGCGCCCGCCTCCGCCTCGACCGCGCGGACGAGCTCCGCGATGGCGCGGAGGATCGCGTCGTAGCCGTCGGCCGCCGGCGTGGGGACGCGGCGCCGCGCCCGCACCTCACCGCTCTCGAGCGCGATCGCCTCGATCTTGGTGCCGCCGAGATCGACGCCCACCCTCACGGCAGCACCCTCAGCCGCGTCGGCCGCACGCTCGGCGCGACGCCCCGCGCGGCCGCGATCTCGTCGTCGCCCCAGACCTCGAGGTAGTCGGGGCGGACGCCGCGGCAGCGGCCCCGATCGGCGCAGCCCTCGCACGCCGGCACGTGCCGCTGGGGCGTCAGCTTGCTCCCCTCGAGGTCGAAGAGGTCGTCCGGGGTGAGCACCCGGACCCGCTCCGCCGCCGGATCGTGAGCGCGGTCCGCCCACTCGCCGAGGAGGCAGCGCGGGAGGTGCAGGGACCGCAAGGTCATGCCGCGCGCGTCGGCGAGCGCGAACGCCTCCGCCATCACCTCCGCCACCTCCGTCATGCGCGGGAGCGAGTCGACGGCGTCGCGGTTGCCGTCGGTCAGCGACACCAGCCAGAGATCCGCGCGCCGGACCCCGCGCGCCTCGAGCCACCGCACCGCGTCGGGCAGCCGGGGCAGCGTGTCGCGCTTCAAGATCACGTCCGCCACCGGGTCGAGCCCCGCCTCGGCCACGTGCTCCAGGCCACGCGTCATCGCGTCGTAGGTGCCGGGGCGCCGCACGAGGGCCTCGTACGGCTCGCGCAGGTGGGTGTGGATCGAGACGTGGAACGTGGTCGCGCCCGCGTCGACGAGGCGCTCGAGGTTCGGCCGGTGCGCGAAGAGGAGGCCGTTCGACTGGACCTTCACGTCGTCGTAGCCGAGCCGCCGCGACGCACGCACGAGGCCGAGCAGGTCGGGCCGGATCGTCGGCTCCCCGCCGGTGAAGCTGACCCGGTCGAAGCCCTCGCGCGCCGCGCCCTGCATGGCGGCGAGCACCCTCGCGGTCGTGAGCGAGCGCGCCCGCATCGCCTGGGTGATCGTGCAGTAATCGCACGCCAGGTTGCAGTCGTACCCGAGGATGACGTCCAGGAGGGCCACCGCGCTCGATCTTAGCAGCGGGGAGCACCTTGACCCGGGTCCGTCGCCGCCGATACGATTCCCGGGTACGGAGGGTCGGTTGAGCCAGGGCGACAGCGAGCGGTTGGGGCGACGTGAGGCGCTCGTCGGGATGGCGGCCACTCTGGGGGCGGCGACGCTCGGCGTCGGAGGCGCCGCGAGCCGCGCGGTGGCCCTCGACTCTGGCACCCTCGAGACTGGCGCCCTCGAGACTGGCGCGCTGAACACGGGGCCCGACGCGAGCGAGGCCGCGGACGAGACCCGGCCGGTGGGCCCGCACGGGCTGCGCACCCCGGACGCCGGCGTCGAGGCGCTCTTCGGCGATCTGACCGGTCGCGTGATCGAGGGCCACTGGCGGATCGAGGCCGTGCACGCGGTGCGCGCCGGCGCCATCCCGGTCGTCTTCTCCATCCGTACCGGGCAGCGCTTCGCGGCCGAGGTCTTCCGCTGGGATCCGACCGATCCCGCGCCGCTCGGGCGGGCCGGAGAGCTGGCCATCTACCTCGCCAACGGCGGCGACGGCGCCACCGCCACCCACGAGATGGGCGGCCTGGGCGCCCGGGCGCTGGGTCGCGCGCTGCAGGCGCGCCTCGCGTCGGGCGCGCCCGTCCCCGAGGGTCTGACCAGCCTCGGCGTGCGGAGCCGCCTGCACCCGCGCGGCGCCTTCGACATCCCCTGCTGACGCCGACCGGAATGGTCCCGGCGGGCACGGTCACGCTCTGCGTCGAGCCCGGCGAGGTCGGCGCGCACGCGAGCCGCGGCGCCTCCAGCCTGGCCGTGCGGCTCGAGGGGGCGCGCCCCGAGGTGCACGACCACCACGCCGGCGAGGGCAGCTTCGCCCGGGCGCTGGCCGTGCTCGCCGCGATCCGGGCCCACGGCCTCGAGCCGGTCGCGGTCACGACCGTCACCCGCAGCAACGCCCGCGACCTGCGGGCGCTCGCGAGCCTGCTCCGGGCCCGGGGTTGCGCGCGCTGGGTGATCCGCTGGCCCGTGGTCGACCAGGCCGTCGACGCCGAAGTCGACGTCCCCTTCACCGCGCGGGTGCCCCGCTTCGGGCTCGCGGTCCCGGCGGTGCTCGCGGCGGCGCAGGACGCCCGCGCCCGTGGCCTGGAGGTGGCGCTCGAGGGCTTCCCGCGCTGCGCCCTCGGCCCCTTCGCCGCCCTGGCTCGCCCGACCCCGCCGCGCGCCTACGCCGCCCCCTGCCGCGCCTGCCAGGCCCGACCGAGCTGCCCGGGCGTCGACCCGGTCTACCTGGAGCGCTTCGGCCCGGGGGAGCTGCACCCGCTCGGCGTGGCGCTCCGGGTCCTGATGATCGGGACCGGCCGCCGGGCGGCGCGGCTCCACGACCGCTTCGCGTCGGTGCCGGGGCTCGCCCTCGTCGGCGTCGCGTCGCCGCGCTCGGACCGCGGCGGGTTCTGGGGCGACGCTCCCTCGTACGGCGAGGTCTCGGCCGCGCTCGACGCCCTCCGGCCCGACGCCGCCCTGATCGCCTCGAGCACCCCGAGCCACCGGGCCGCCGTCCAGGCCTGCGCGGCGCGGGGCGTGCCGGCGCTGCTCGAGAAGCCGGTGGCGGGGACCGCGGCCGAGGCGGAGGCGCTGGCCGCCGAGGCGGGCTGGGTGAGCTGCGCGCTGCAGGAGCTCTTCGAGCCGGGGATCGGGCAGGTGCTGGCCCGGGAGGGGGCGCTCCGGTGGGTCCGGCGGGTCGGGCGCGACACCGACGACGCGCCCCCCAGCTTCGAGCGGGGCCCCCTGCTCGAGGTGATCCACCACGCGCTGACCCTGCCGGTCGCCGGCCGGGGCCCCCTCGAGCGGGTCGAGCGGCTCGAGGTCGAGGGTGAGGATCGCCCGACGCGGCTGGAGGCCACCCTGGTCCTGGCCCGCGGCCGGGCGGAGATCGAGCTGGACTTCGACAGCGACGTGGACAGCGCGGCGCTTTTTTCGGGGGGCGCCGAGTGGCGACGGGAGGGCCGCGAGGTGACGGTCGACGGCGCCCCGCTCACCCGCCGACGCGCGGCGGAGAGCGCGATGCTCGCGCGGTTCCAACATGCCGTGATCCAAGAGGAATCACCGCCGGCGCCCCTGGCGCTCGGGGTCGAGATCTTGCGGGCCTCCGAGGCCCTGCTCGAGACGCTGGCGGAGGCCGGCCGGGGCCCTCGATCGGAGGACGGACCCAAGCAATCGACACGCGAGACGTACCGAAGGGGGGGCTCCCGCCGATGAGGGGGCCGGCCGGCGAGAAAAGGCCGGCCGCGCGCGTTGCCGAACGACCCGCGATTCCGTACCGTTGTCTCGGAGATTTTCGATGGAGAACCAGGCCCTACAGCCCGCCGCGCCCCCGCAGGACCCCCGCATCGGGATGGTGCTGCAGGAGCGCTACCGGATCGTGCGCAAGCTCGGCGACGGAGGCATGGGCGCGGTCTACGAGGGCGAGCACGTCCTGATCAAGCGACGCGTCGCCATCAAGGTGCTCCACGCCCAGTTCGCGCAGAACCCCGAGATCGTCGCGCGCTTCCAGCGCGAGGCGGAGGCCGCGACCTCGATCGGCCACCCGAACATCATCGAGGTCACCGACATGGGCCGCTTCCCGGACGGGACGGCCTACATGGTGCTCGAGTTCCTCGAGGGGCGGGACTGGTCGCACGACATCGAGGGCGCCGGGCCGCAGCCGCTCGGCAAGGTCGTTCACATCCTCACCCAGGTCTGCGACGCACTCGCCGCCGCCCACGCCAAGGGCATCGTGCACCGCGACCTGAAGCCGGAGAACATCTTCCTCATCGAGCGCCGCGGCGACCCGGACTTCGCCAAGGTGCTCGACTTCGGCATCTCGAAGATCGCCGACGCCCAGGGTCAGGATCGCTCGCTCACCCAGACCGGCACCGCGCTCGGCACGCCCTACTACATGGCGCCCGAGCAGTGTCAGGGGAAGCGGGACATCGACCACCGGGCCGACATCTACTCGCTCGGCGTCATCCTCTTCCAGGCGCTCACCGCCCAGTATCCGTTCGACGACGAGTCCTACCCGATGCTCGTCCTCAAGATCTGCACCGAGCCGCCCCCCGCGCTCGCCCACTACCGGCCCGACGTGCCGGCGGAGCTGCAGCAGATCGTCAACCGGATGCTCGCGAAGGACCGCGACCACCGCTACCAGTCGGTCGAGGAGGTGCGAGCGGCGCTCGCGCCCTTCGCCGGCCTCAACGACGCCCCGGTGGTCGCGACGAACGCCCCGAGCACCTCGAGCCGCGGGCCCTCGGTCCTCTCGGGCGGCGCGATGACCCCCACCGGCACCGCCTACCTCCCGAACACGCCGCCCCCGGGCGCGCTCGGCGCCACGGGCACGCCCTACCCGGCCGAGGAGCGCAAGAAGAGCGGCATGGGCGCGCTGCTCGCGGTGCTCCTGCTCGTCGGCATGCTCACCGTGGCGGGGATCGGGGTCGGCACCTGGCTCGCGCTCCAGGACGATCCGTCCGACGGGACCGCCGCCAGCACCGAGCCTCGGGAGGGCGGTGAGGTCGGCAGCCCGCCGCCCGCGGACGAGCCCAGCGAGCCCGCCGCGGTCGAGGACGAGGCGCCTCCCGTGCAGGGCGAGCGCAACGTCGCCGACGTGTCCGCCGGCGAGGAGACGGTGCAGCTGACCATCAACGTCAGCGGGCCCGACCGCTCGACGATCTACATCGACGGCTACCAGGTCGCGAACAACGCCTTCGACGGTCAGGTCGAGCGCGACGCCCCGGCGGCCCCGGGCGAGGAGCAGACCCTGCACGACATCGAGGTGCGGGCCGACGGCTGGCAGACGGAGCGCCGTCAGATGTCGTTCCGGATGCTCACCAACAACCTGAACATCGAGATGGAGCGCGAGCAGACGGCCGCCGCGCGACCGCACTCCCGCCGTGGCCGCACGCCCGCTCCGCCCTCGACCGTTCCGCCCCCGTCCACTCCACTGGGTGGCACCACGAGCGGCGGCACCGCCGGCCCGGGTACCGCGGGCGGCGGCACCGCGGGCGGGGGAGGGACCACGGAGACCGAACCCGTGACGAGGCCGCGCCCACGAGGCCGTCGAGGCCAGCCCATCGGTGAAGGCGACATCTTCGGCCCGACTCCGACGAAGCAGCCGAGTCGGGACCGCATCCTCTCGCCGTTCTGACCTCAAGGGCGCGGCGCGCTCGCCCGATGGCGAGGGTGATGCAACACACCGCTCCCTTCGCGTCCGGGCTCCACGCCGGATGGTGCAACTACCTCGACGCCGCGCACGACGCGGGGCTGGTCGAGGGCTTCGGCTACGGGCAGCTCTGGCGGGCGCTCGGGCCGGACGCCGTGCGGATCCCGGACCCGGACAGCTTCGCCGAGGTGCTCCACGCCTGGTACGACGCCGGCCGGGACGAGGCGCTCTCCGCCGAGCGCCGGCGACGCGACGGCTACGCGGCGGTCAGGCTCGGCGAGCCGATGAACGCCATGGGCTGGCTGGCCCGCCTGGTGGGCGCGGCCCCGGTGCTGGCCGGCGTGAGCGTCGACCGGCGGCCCTTCCCCGCCCTGCGCGGCGACCCCGGGATGGAGCGGCTCCGCGTCGACGGCGGCTGGGTCGAGCTGGCCGACGTCGTGGACGCGGCCAACGCGCTCCTCGCCACGCGGTCGGACGAGCGCTTCGTGCCGCTCCCGGTCAGCTTCGAGCGCGAGGCCTACCTGCGCCTCGACTGGGCCCGCGCCGCCCTCCTCGACCGCCACCAGCTGCTCGAGGTCGACTGGGAGCGCTGCTTCGACGACGTCCCGCTCGCCCGCGCGGCGTGAGGCTCACTCGGGGATGGCGGCCACCACGACCGTGTGGTTGTGGTAGCCGTCGAGCTTGCCCTTGACCCGCGCGACCTCGCCGTAGCTGAGGAAGCCCGCGAGCGGCACGCCGCGCCCGAAGACGTCGACCACCGCGCGGATCTCCTCCGGGTAGCGCTCGCCGAGGATCATGCCGCGGGTCACGCAGCCGAAGAGCAGGACCCCGGCCGCCGGCCCGTCGAGCGCGTCCCTCGCCTGGGTCGCCGCCTGGCGGGCCGCCGCGATCAACGTCGCCGGCTCGCCGCGCACGACCGCGACGCTCGCGCCCTCGGGGACCTCGCCCGCGTAGCGCACGCCGCCGTCCTCGGTCACGCCGAGCCCGGCGCGCACCCGGACGATGTCGTCGAAGAAGTAGATGCCGAGCTCGTTCTGCACGAGGTAGGCGCCCGGCTCCTTCGGGTCGAAGACCTCGCCGCGCTGCTTCGCGTAGTCGGCGAAGACCTCGAGCGCGGGCCGGCCGTCGAGCGCGTACACCAGGTTCCCGCGCGCGCTCGTCACCGTCATCCGCTCGGAGGCGGGCGTCACGCCCTGCCCGATGCCCACGCCCCAGCGCGCCCTCGAGGCGACGTGCAGCGCGGTGACCCCGCCCTCGAGCGCGAGCTCCGCGGCGCCCACCCAGGTCCGCTCGAGCGCGCCGTCGTCGCCAGCTCCGGCGCCGACGACCGTGTGCTCGAGCCCGATCTGGCGGCGCAGCTCGACGACGAGCGCCTCGAAGCCCGGGTTCAGCCCGTCGCCCAGCAGGAGCGACGCGAGGTGCTTGCGACCGTCGCCCGCGGCGGACAGCTCGACGCACCCCGCGCCGAGCTCGCTCGCGATCGCCGCCGGCCCCTCGTCGAGCGCGCGCGCCGGGTCGACCCGGTGCGCGGCGTCCCCCCACGCCACGAGCAGCGTGGACACCCCGCCGTGCGTGAGGCCGAGCTCGGTGATCTCGCCCGCGGTCGTGCAGCCGATCCAGTCGATCCCGGCGAGCCGCTTCCGCGCCGCCCGCAGGGCCCGGGAGAGGTCGTGCACGGGCGAGACGAAGAGCAGCCCGAGCTGCGGGCGCGTCTCACCGAGCCGAGGGCGCGCTTCGTCGATGGCCTGCTCGACCGCTTCGACGGTGTCGGCCGCCGTCGCTCTCCCGCTGCCGCAGATCGTGCCCATCCCCCTCCGCGAGGATACGACCCTTCGCCGCGAACGGCTACGGGCTCGGCCGGGCTCCGGCGAAGGTCTGCGTGTTGCGGCAGGTCGCGTACTCGCCGCAGTCCGGGTGCTCGTTGGTGACCGGCACCCAGGTGATCGTGCCGGCGATGTCGTCCCCGGTCACCGTCGCGTCGAGCTCCAGGCGCCAGTCCCAGGTGCACATGCCGGCGCGGTAGGTCAGGTCGCCCAGCACCGAGGCCTCGATCTCGCCGCCGGTCGCCTCGCCGGTGAGCGTGAACTCGCCGACCGAGCGGCCGTAGAAGAAGCCGGTCGTGCCGCCCACCACCAGGGTCACGCCGCCGTCCGGATCGTCGACGTCGTGGGTGACGGTCAGGTCGATGCCCGCCGCCGTGCCCTCCTCCCACAGATCCGGGGTCGGGCAGCCGCGCGGCCCGGTCGTCACCTCGACCACGTAGTCGCCGGACAGATCGGGCGTCGCGCAGCCCGCGGCCGCCAGGGCGACCAGCACGAGGGTACGGGGCAACATCGGCGGCAGCGTAGCAGGCCGCGGACCCGGAGCCGCTCGCTTCCGTGCGCCGCCCCGACGTGGCAGCCTGCGGCTGTGGCGCTCCCTCCCCTGCTCCTGGCCGCTCACGGCGACGGCGCACGGCGCTGGGCGGAGGTCGCCAAGCGGTCCCGGCAGGTGGCCCTCCTCGCCGCGATCGACCTCGCCGCGGGCGGCGTCGAGGGGATCGAGGAGGTGCTCTCGGCCCGCCCGGACGCGGCCATCGCGGTCTGGGCGGCGGGGCCGCGGGAGGCCACGCGGGTGGCGGAGCAGCTCGGCCGGCACCCGGGGCCCGCGCTCCTGCACCCGCCGCCGGCCCGCCCGCCGCCGGGCGCGCATCTCCAGGTCGTGCACGGCTGGCTGACGCTCACCGGGGTCGGCGCGCTCGAGCGGCTCTTCTCGTCGCGGGCCGTGGAGTCCGTCCGGCTCGAGGTGCGCGGGCTCCCCGAGGGGCCGGCGCCGGGCCTCGCCGCGGCTCTGCATCACGCGTTGACGGTGGTGCGACGCTTCGGGCGGTCGATCGAGGTGAGCCACGCGGTGCTCGTCACCGAGCACGAGCTGGCCCTGACCCTGACGGTCGACGAGCGCCCCTGGCACGTCGACGTGCGGGCGCGCGGCCGGGCCCTCGCCCTCGCGGTGCAGACGCAGGAGGGGGAGTACGCCTGGGCCTGCGACGGGGTCAGCGAGACGCTGCGTCGCCCGCGCGCCGAGCCGCGCGCCATCCCCGCCACCAGCTGGGAGGAGCGCTGCCTGCGCCAGCTCGCGCAGCCGGCGAAGGGCTGCGGGATGGAGGACGCGCGCTGCGTGCGCGCGCTGATCGACGCGGTGGAGCTCCGGCTGGAGCGGCGTCTGCCCCCCGACCACGTGATCCCCCCGGCCGCGGGCCTGGTCGGGCTCGGGCTCTCGGGCGACCTGCCGGACGCGGCCCCGCTCGCGCCGACGACGCCGCCCGCGCCGCCGCTGCCGTTCGAGGCGCTTGCCTACGCGCACGGGCTGCGGCCCGCGGTGTTTTTGACCGTGGCGCCGCAGGACGAGGCGGCGGCGCGCGAGGCGCTGCCCGGGGCCATCGTCCGCCGAGAGCGCCACGCGCGGGGCGAGCCGCGGGTGGAGCTCTACGCGGCCCGAGACCAGGTGACGGCCGAGGCGCTGGCCCGGCTGCAAGACCTGGAGCCGACGGAGCGCCTGACCCGGGAGGGCGCGCTGCTCGGCTACCCCGCGTGCTGCGTGCAGGCCTTCGCCGCCCAGGTCGACCGCGCCGACGAGAGCTTCAACCGGCAGTCGATCGCCACGCGGACCTCGGCCGGCCCCGGGCCCTGGCCGGCGCTGCTCGACGACACCGCGCTCGCGCTCCTGCCGCACTTCCCCTGCACCTATCGCTGCGAGCGGAGCCGGGAGCAGGCGGCGGCGCTCCTGCGCGTGCTCGAGGACGAGGACCCGTCGCTGCGCGCGCGCGCCCTCGCCTACCTCGGCGGCCCGGTCCTCTACTTCGACCAGGGCCGTCAGCTCCGCTTCCGCGGCGAGGCCGACGGGATCGCCATCCGCTACGCGTCGGTCTCGATCCCCTGGCAGGCCGACGACGCCTTCGCCCGCCTCGCCGGCGCGGTGGCGCTGGGCGATCGGCTCGTGCTCGGCGACGCCTCGCTGGCGGTCTACGCAGGCGGAGCGCGCCTCTTCGCCCTCGAGCGCACCGACCCCGGCCTCGGCCTCGTCTTCCCCTTCGGTCAGACCGGGACCATCTCGTCCCAGCCGTAGCGGGAGAGATAGTTCGCCCAGACCCCCTCGCAGGCGCCGTCGTACTTGCAGCGGCGGCACTCGTCGCGCTTCACCCGCACCTCGGCGTCGAGGTCCGCGCGCCGGATCTGCACGAGGTCGCCGTCGGGCCCGGTGCGCGGGCCCTCGCGCTCGGCGCGGAGCGTCACGTCGTGGCTGCCCACCTCGGGCGGCTCGTAGTGGGCGTAGCTCTCGACGTAGCCCCGGTTCTCGTCGGGCAGCCCCTCGGTGGTGCAGAGGGGGATGTCCACGAAGACCGCGCTCACCCGCGGCTCGACGCGGCGCTGCGCCTCGACGAAGGCGCGCGCCTCGGCGGCGATGTCGGTGTAGCGCGGGAAGATCTTCTCGAAGTAGGTGTCGGCGCGGCCGTTGGCCTGCATGACGTTGAAGACGACCTGCTGCACGCCGAGGCCCCGGAGGAAGCGATAGATGTCGCCGATCGCCGGCAGGTTGCGCTTGGTGACCACGGTCGAGGTGTGCAGCTCCACCCCGCGCGGCACGTAGCGCGCGACCGCTCGGATGCCCTCGACGGTCTGGGCGAACGAGCCCGGCGTGCGCGTCAGCCCCTCGTGGAGCTTGGCGGTGTGGCCGTGGATGCTGACGTAGAAGCGGCGCATGCCCGCGGCCAGGAGCTTGCGGGTGTAGCGCTCGTAGCCCAGCGCGCGGCCGTTGGTCATCACGCTGACCCGCCTCGCGCCGGCGTCCTTCGCCATCTTCGTCCACTTCGGGAGCGACGGGTTCGTCGTCGGCTCCCCGCTCGTGAAGCAGATCTCCTCGGCCTCCGGGTTCTGCTCGAGGATCCACCGCACCAGCGCGTCGTCGGTCCGCGCGTTGGTGACCTTCCGGCCCTCGCGGTCCTCTTCCATGCAGAAGATGCAGTTGTTGTTGCAGATCTGGCCGGTCAGGACGTGCACCCGCTCGCGCTTGCGCGCGATGCGCTCGGTGACGTCGCCGCCGCGGGGCCTCACCAGCTGCCGTGGGAGCCGTGCGAGCCGTGGCTGCCGTGGCTGCCGTGCGAGCCGTGGCTGCCGTGAGAGCCGTGCGAGCCGTGGCTGCCGTGCGAGCCGTGGCTGCCATGGCTGCCGTGCGAGCCGTGGCTGCCGTGGCTGCAGTGCTGACCCGGAGGCGCGGTGCCGTCGCCGGGCGCGAAGCCGTTCTCGTCGGCGTTGGCGCGGGCGCGCTCCGAGATCTCGCGCTGCTCCGCGTCCAGGACGCCGGCCGCGTCACGCGTGAAGCTCGGCAGCTCCTCGAGATCGTCGCCCTGGTTGGAATCCTCGGCCATGCACCTCTCCCGGCGTGAGCTTAGCGCGAGCTCCCGTGAGCTGTCACGTGCCCGACGGCTCGTGGAGGAAATGCTCGCGGCTCCGGATGGTCGTCCAGCGCTCGAACGCCTCCAGCACGTGGGGCTCCCCATCGGCGAGCTTGCCGAAGAGGTAGTCCTGGATGCCCTTGTGGACCGCGCAGATGTTCGACTCCCGCATCCGACCGAAGACGCTGCCCTGCGTCTTGTGGTTGTGGGTCGTCTGGATCCCGCAGTACGGGTTGTAGGTGCAGGAGACGCAGTCGGGCTGGCTGTCCAGGTTCGACGCGATGACCATCGCCCGCACCGTCGGGTGGCCGACGATGTCCCGGTAGCGCGTGCTGGCGACGTGCCCGAGCCGGAAGGTGTCGTCCCCCTGCGCCGCGAGCATGCGCCCCTCGTCGCAGGTGTAGACCGAGCCGTCGTAGCTGTAGGCGAGCTGCCCGATGCCGGCCCCGGCGGGGCTGCGGATGTCGAGGAAGTTGGGGTCCTCTCCGCGGAGGATCTTGGTGAGGAAGATCGCGCCGAAGCGCTCGATCATCTGCACGCCCCCGCGGTTCTTCTCGAGGATGTAGTCGGTCGCGTTCCGGTAGAACTCGAGGTACTCGGCGCGCGGATACTCGACGGTGCGCTTGGTCTTGCCGGCGAAGCCGAAGGGATCGATGGGCCGGAGGAAGAGCGCGCGGCAGCCGAGGTCGGCGTAGGTGTCGACGATCTCCTTCCACCGCGGCAGCGCGGCGCGGGTCGTCGTGAGCAGCGCCTCGACGTGGTAGAGCGCCGGGTCCAGGCCGCGCTCGGCGTAGGCCTGGTTGATGATCGGGATCCAGTGCGAGACCGCGTCGAAGCTCGACAGCGTCGGCAGCTTGCGCTGCTTGTCGTGGAGCTCCTTCGGGCCGTCGATGCTGGTGCAGATCTGGACCTTGTGGTCGAGCAGGAAGGAGAGCTTCTCCTCGTCCATCAGCGCGAGGTTGCTGACGAGGGTGAACTCGAGGGTCTTGCCGACCTCCTCGTTCTTCTCCTTGGCGTAGTGGACGATGTGCTTCAGCACCTCGAAGTTCACCAGCGGCTCGCCGCCCTGGAACTCGATGGTGACGCCGGGGCTGGTCGAGGAGAGCGCCAGGTCCACCGACTGCTCGGCCGTCTCCTTGGACATGTCCGTGTCGACGGCGTCCATGTCGGCGCGGGACGCGTGGCAGTAGACGCAGGTCTCGTTGCAGCGGAGCGTCACCACCATCACGTGGAGGTTTGGTCCGTAGCCCAGGAAGCCCTTGCGCCGGGCGATCGCCTCGCGCGCCGCGCCCTCGTCCCAGCCCTCGCGGAGGAAGTTCTTCTCGGAGAGCTCCGCCTTCAGCGCGCTGCCGTCCTCGAGCCCGCCGGTGGCGAAGCGCGCGAAGTCGGCGTCGCTCAGGACCATCCAACGGCCCTCGAGGTTGGTGATGAGGTTGCGGTCGGCGGCGATCCGGCGGTGGCGGAAGAACGCCTGGCTCCGGGTGTCGAGCTTGCCTCTGAGGTCCAGCAGCTGCACGTCAGGCGCTCCGGCTGCGGATGGTGAGGCCGAGGGCGAAGTTCGACAGCTCGTCGGCGACCCGCCGCTCGCGGGCCTCGGACGCCGCCTCGATCCGGACGACCCAGTAGTCGTCCTCCTCGGCGCGGCCGAGGGTCGCGTAGCGGTCGAAGGTCTTGATGGCCTCGTCGACCGCCTCGCCGCGGTAGAGCGCGCGGTGGAAACGGAGCTCGGTCACGCGCCCTCTTCCTTCTTCTTGGCGTACTTCTCCTCCCAGCTCATGGCGATGCCGAGCGGGTCCTCGAACGCCTCCTCGGTGAAGTCGAAGTCCTCGAGGTCGTCGAGCGAGGGCGGGCCCATCGCGCCGGCGATCGCCTGCATCGTGACCGCCTCGATCTGCGCCCGGTTCTCCTGCGTGATCTGGTGACGCCAGGCGGCGCTGACGAGCTCGTTGGCGAGCTCCCCGACCATCGCGCGGAGGGCTGCGGAGGCGTCGCCGTCGAGCGACTTCGGCGTCAACACGACGCGCAGCGTCTTCGGATCGGGGCGATCCAGGAAGACGTAGCAGCGGTCGATGAAGACGTAGGCGGCGCCGTAGAGCGCCTCGAGGGGATAGAGGCTCGCGTCCACGTCGAGGATGGCGCGGGAGGCGTCGAGATCGACCCGCGCCACGTCCTCGGGGATGCCTTCGATCGCGGTCGTGCCCATGCGACCGAAAGGAGTAGCACGAATGCTGCTGCTTCCGGAGGGGGCATGCGCCCCTGCCTCCGGCCAGGGAGCGTCCCCCGCGGTCTCCGCACGCGCGTACAGTACCGACCGAGCACCCTGAAGTGGACGCGTCGGGCGGCCGTAGTCGCGTTCGTGATGCGCTCGTTCCTGACGACCACCGCGCTCACGCTCGCGCTCCTGACCGCGGGCGGGGCGCACGCCCAAGACGCCTGGATCGCCACCCTGGAGGGCGGGCTCGCCGTCCCTCCGGTCGATCCCCAGGCCCGCCGCTTCGGCCCCGGAGGCGCCCTCGGGGGCGCGGTCCACGCCGCCTTCACCGACTGGCTCCTCCTCGGCGCCGGCCTCGACGGGACGATCCTCTCCGACGGGGCCGCGCCGAGCGTGGAGGGCGTCGAGGACCCCGGCGTGGCCACGATCTACGGGCTGACGATGCGGGTCCGGCTGCGGCCGCTCGCGCCGCTCTCCTCCGGTCCCGAGCGCGCGACCGGCCTCTGGCTCGAGGTCGGCGGCGGGGCGGCCCTCAGCGGCGCGCTCCCCCGGCCGCTGCTCACCGGGGCGGCGGGCTGGACCTTCGCCGTGGACGACGTCGGGATCGGCCCGATGGCGCGCTGGCAGACGGTCTTCGAGGTGGACAACGCCATCGACGACAGCCCGGCGCACGTGCTCGTGGTCGGCCTGCAGGTCAGCCTCTTCGACGCGCGCGCCGCCGCACCGCCCGCCGCGCCGCTCCCCCCCGCGCCTCTGGACTCCGACGCGGACGGTCTGCGCGACGAGCACGACCGGTGCCCCGCGGAGCCGGAGGACGTCGACGGCTTCGAAGACGACGACGGCTGCCCCGATCCCGATGACGACGCCGACGGAGTGCCGGACGTCGACGACGCGTGCCGCCTCGAGCCGGAGGACGCCGACGGCTTCGAGGACGACGACGGCTGCCCCGACCCGGACAACGACGCCGACGGAATCCTCGACGTCGCCGACCACTGCCCGAACGAGCCGGAGCGCGTGAACGGCATCGACGACGAGGACGGCTGCCACGACGAGGGGCTGGTCGAGCTGGTCAACGACCACGTCATCCTCGAGGAGCACGTGCTCTTCGACTTCGGCTCCTCGACCATCGAGGAGCGCGCGCGCCCGACGCTGCACGCGCTGGCGGATCTGGTCCTCCAGCACCCCGAGTGGACCCGCGTGCGGGTCGAGGGGCACGCGTGCACGCAGGGCTCGCACGGCGTCAACCAGCGGCTGAGCGAGGAGCGCGCCCGGGCGGTGCGCGACGAGCTGATCCGCTTCGGGGTGGCCGAGGGGCACGTCGACTACGTCGGCCTCGGCGAGTCGCAGCCGCGCGCGTGGGGCGAGACCGAGGACGTCCACTCGCTCAACCGACGCGTGGAGCTCGTCGTGGTGTCGCGCTCCGAGGTGAGAACGATCCGCTCGCCGATGCGCGAGGGTGGCGAGCACGTGGAGGTGCGCCCGGTGCTTCGGCCCGACGCGCGCCCGGAGGGAGACGAGTGATGCGGAGCGCGGTGTTCATGACGCTGGTGGGGCTCGTGCTGCTGGGCGCGCCGGGCTGTGAGAGCTCGGCGGTCGGGCTCACCTGCGCCGCCGATCGACTCCAGTGTGGCGGCGCCTGCGTCGACCCCGAGACCGATCCCGGCCACTGCGGAGGCTGCGGCCTGGCGTGCGCTCCCGGGGAGAGCTGCGCGGACGCGCGCTGCGTCGCGCTCGGCGACGATGGGGGCCCGCCGACGGACGGGGGCGTCGCCGGCGCGACGGACGCCGGCCCCGTGAGCTGCGCGGGCGGAGAGCGGCGCTGCGGCGACGTCTGCGCGCGCCTCGACCGCGACCCGAGCCACTGCGGGGCGTGCGGCGCGCGCTGCGACGGGGCCAGCCTCTGCGTCGAGGGCGCGTGCGTGCCGCTCTGCGAGGCGCCGCTCGCGGCCTGCGGCGGGACCTGCGTGGACCTCCAGGTCGATCCCGATCACTGCGGCGCCTGCGGCCGCGCCTGCCCGTCCGGGCTCTGCGCCGAGGGCGCGTGCGCGGGCTCCTACCCGGGCCACGTGGTGCTGATCGGTCACGACTACTCCGCGGGCCGCGCCGGCATGAACCGGCTCGTCGGCAACGCGGTGTTCATGCCCTTCGCCCGCGCGGTGGAGGTGCTCGTGTTCGACGAGGCGACGCCCGGCGCGACCCGCGTCGGCGTGGCGCGGGCCGTGGACGAGGTCGCGCGCGAGCAGGGCCGGAGCTGGCGCGCCACCGCCGCCTCCGCGGCGGACGTGCCGGCTCAGCTCGCCAGCGCCGACGTGTTCCTCGTCGAGGCCCAGTCCACCATGGACGACGCTCGCCTCCTCGCGCTGGGGCGGGAGTGGCGTGACGCGCTCGACGCCTTCCTCCGCCGCGGCGGCGTGGTCGTGGCGCTCGACGGCCCCGGCCCGAACGGGGGCACCCATCAGCTGCTCGAGGCGGCCGGCCTGTTCGAGGCGCGCGGGCGAGTCGAGGCGGAGATGCAGATGCTCGACGTCATCGACACCCGCGACGCGGTCAGCGTCGGCGTGCCGCGCCGCTACTGGGCGGAGCCCGGCACGGTGGCGTTCGAGGGCGTGAGCCGGGACGTCGTGGTCGAGGGCGAGACCGGCGCCATCGTGGTCCACGGCGTGTTCGAGTGACCTCGCCGGCCGCGGAGGCGCGGCGCCGCGAGGGGGGATAGACTCGCCGGATGCGCAGCCGCAGCTCGCTCGCGTGTCTCCTCCTCCTCGCCTGCTCGCCCGAGATCGCGGCCGAGCGCGCGCCCGTCGTCTACGCCGAAGACGGCCGGACCGAGCCTCACGCCCATCCGTCCGCGACGCTGAGGGCGGTCGCGGCCCGATCGATCGCGATGAAGATCGGGGCGCGGCACGTGGACCGCTCCGACCCGAGCGACGTGCGGATCACCTACCGCCGGACCCTCCGCGAGGCGCAGGAGCTCTGCGACGGAGTCGCCTTCGCCGATCAGATCGAGCCCGGCACGTGCTCGGGCACCCTGATCGACGCGCAGCACCTGCTGACCGCGGGGCACTGCATGGACACCGCGCGCGACTGCGACGAGTCGCTCTGGGTGTTCGGCTTCCAGATGACGCCATCGGGAGAGATCGCGCCGCTCGTCGCCGACGACGTCTACGGCTGCGCCGGGGTGCTCGCCTACTTCGACGACGGCGAGATCGACCACGCGGTGGTGCGCCTCGATCGCCCGGTGGTCGGGCACTCCCCGGCGGAGCTCCGGGTCGAGCCCTCGGGGCTGGCGCGGGGCACGCCGATCGCGCTCATCGGGCACCCGAACGGGATCCCGATGAAGATCGACGACGGCGGCGCGATCACCTGGACGAGCCGCGACGGCGCCAGCGCGCGCGGCACCGTCGACGCGTTCAGCGGCAACTCCGGCTCGGGCGTGTTCGACCACGCCGGCCGCCTGGTCGCGCTCCTCCGCGGCGGCGAGACCGACTACGTCGACGCCGGCGGCTGCAACGTGGTCAACGTCATCGACCCGCCGCCCGCCGACGACGGCGAGGGGCTCACCTATCTGCGCCCCGCGCTCGAGGCGTTCTGCGCGAGCCCCGGCGTCTCGTCGCCGGCCTGCGACTGCGGCGGCGAGCCCTGCGTGCCCGAGCTCGAGGGCGACCGCTGCGACGCCGCGGAGGTGATCGCGCCGGTCTCCCGGACGCTGACCGGCAGCCTCGTCGGCTACGCGCCGCTCGACCGCGGCGAGTGCGGGGGCGCCGGGCCGGAGCGGGTCTACGCGTTCACCGTCTCGGAGCGGACGGCCTTCGGCGCGCGCAGCGCCGGGTTCGACACGGTGCTCTACCTGCGCGCCGGTTGCGACGGGCCCGAGATCGCATGCCACGACGACGTCGACCGCGACACCGACCGCGGCTCGCAGCTCTCCGCGGTCCTCGATCCGGGGACCTACCATCTCTTCCTCGACGCCTACGACGCCGACGTCGACACCTACACGCTGGCGCTCTCGTTCGAGCCGGTGGCCCCGCCCGACGCCGGCTCGGCGCCGGTGGACGCGGGATCGGGCGCGCGCGACGCCGGCCGCGACGCGGGTCCGCTCCTCGCCGACGCGGGCCCCGAGACCCCGGTGGGAGGCGGCTGCCGGGTCGGGACGCGGGGCGGCGGCGCGGCCTGGCTCCTGATCCTGCTCGGCCTGCTCGGCGCGCGTCGACGCCGCTGAAGATGCGGCAAATATTGCCGCAGCTTCCACGCGCGTGAGCGCGTGGGATGGGGTGGGAGCCCGAGCCGGCTTTGCCGGTCTGGCGGGAGGGGGCGCATGCCCCCTCCGGAAAGTGAGTAGTCCCGACGCAACCGCGGGTGAGACGCGCCGATGCCGGCCGCGTCATGCGAACCGTCACCCTCCTGGTCCCCCTGCTCCTGCTCGCCTGCGGCGCCCGGAGCCAGCTCGACGTCCCCGGGCCCAACGAGGCGAGCCCGATGGCGCCTCGGTCGCCGCACCTCGACGCGCGCTTCACCCACGCCTGCCACGTCGACGGGGACGGCTCGACCCGCTGCTGGGGGCGCAACACCCGCGGCGCGCTCGGGCCCGGGGTGGAGCGCGCGCTCACGCCGGTGGAGGTGGACCTCGGCGGCTTCGTCGTCGCCGTCAGCGTGGGGCAGTCGCACACCTGCGGGCAGCGCGAGGACGGAGACGTCGCGTGCGTCGGGCACGTGGGCGCGCTCAGCGCGGTCGACGGCCCGCGGGTCGCGCTGTCCGGCGTCGTGGCCGTCGGGTCGAGCCTCACCGACGTCTGCGGGATCACGACGGCCGGGGGCGTGATCTGCGCGGACGGCGGGCCGATCGAGGGGGTCGAGGACGCGGTGGCGCTCGAGGGAGGCGACGCGCATCTCTGCGCGCTCGAATCCGCTGGCACGGTGCGCTGCTGGGGCGACGGCGCCCACGGGCAGCTCGGCGGGCATCCCAGCTCGGAGGCGGCCGCGCCGGTCCTCGACCTCCCGCCGGCGGTGGCGATCTCGAGCGGCGACCGACACGTCTGCGCCCTGGACCCGCAGGGTCGCGCCCGCTGCTGGGGCACCTGGGACGGCCGGCTGCGCTCCCGGCCGGAGACGATCGGGGCCCCGCCGGCCCGGGCGGTGCTGGCCCGCGGGCCCGGCACGATCTGCCTCGGGCTCGAGACCGGCGAGGTGCGCTGCAACCGGCGCTACCTGGACGAGCCGAGCCCGGGCGAGTGCCTCTACGCGATCGAGGATCCGCTCGCCGAGGTCGCTGGCCTGCGCGGCGCGGCCGCCCTGACCGGCCACGCCTACGGCCTGTGCGCCGAGACCGAGGAGGGCGTGGCCTGCTGGGGCTGCAACCACCACGGCACGGTCGGCGACGGGACCACCACCCTGCGCCCCACCCCGACCCTCGCGCTCCGGCTCTGAGCGGCAGCGGTGGTTTCAACCGACTGGCCACTCTAGCCTCCCTCCCGTGGGACGACTCCTCCCGGCGACGCTCGGGCTCGCGCTGCTCGCGCCAGGCGCCGCCTCGGCCTGGTGCCAGAGCCTCTCGGTGACCCGGGCGACCGGCCGCTGCGACGCGCCGTGCCTCACGCTCGACGACTTCACGCCGGAGGAGATCGAGGAACTGCGCGTGGTGCCGCTGGCCTGGAGAGAGCCCTGCGTCGGCTGGACGCTGCACCCCCGGGGCACCGAGGACCTCCCGCGCGAGCAGGTGCAGGCGGTGATCGCGTCGTCGTTCGCGCGCTGGACCGAGCTCGACTGCGGCGGCGGCCCGGTGGGCTTCCGGGTGGAGGAGCGCGCGCTGCCCGGGCTGATCTGCGACTACGTCGACTTCGACCGCGGCCGGCCCGACGCCAACGTGATCCTGTTCGCCGAGGACTGGTCGGAGAGGCGCAACGATCCGCGCGCCTTCGCGTTGACCACCACCTGGTTCGACGTGCCGACCGGCGAGATCCTCGGCGCGGACATGGAGCTCAACGACGAGCGGCGCGCCTGGACGGTCTGCCCCGACGAGGGCTGCCGGGACGGCCGCGTGGACCTCGAGAACGTCGTCGTGCACGAGGTCGGACACTTCTTCGGCCTCGCCCACTCCCCCGACGACGCCGACGCGACGATGTGGGCGTGCGCGGAGGCGGGCGACACGAACAAGCGCGACCTCGAGGCCGACGACGCGGCGGGGTGGTGCGCGATCTACGAGGGCGCGCTCGAAGAGACCTGCAGCCCCCCGCCGGGCGGCGAGGTCCCCCTGCGCTGCAGCTTCGTCGGCGACTCCTGCGCCGAGCGCGTCCCCACCGCCTGCGGCTACTGCGAGGACCTGGGCTCCGGGCCCGTCTGCACGCTCCCGTGCGGCGCCGATCCCGGCGTGTGCCCGGACGGCTTCGCCTGCGAGCCGCTCGGCCCGGGCGGCGCCGATCGCTGCGTGGCCACCGGCTGCGCCTGCCGCGTCGGGCCGACGGGGAGCGCCTCGCCCGGGTGGATCTCGCCGTGGTGGATCGCGCTCGGCCTCGCCCTGCTCGCTCAGCGGCGCCGGAGGCGGAGGAGCCAGAGGGTGCTCGTGCCGGGGCCGACGTCGCGCGACTCGAGCGTCTCCCACGCCGCCGCATCGAAGGCGCGCGCCGCGTCCCGCGCGGTGTCGTTGCGGTAGTGCTCGAAGGCCGCGCTCGAGCCCTCCGCCCGGGTCGCCTGGGGCCGGGTCCGCGCGAGGCCGAACGCCGCGTCGTCCACCACCGTGATCGCGCCGCCCGTGCGCAGCGCCGCCCGCGCCTTGGCGACGAAGCCGGGCGGGTCGGGGAGGTGATTCCAGCTGCGCAGCACGAGCACGTGATCGAGGCTCTCCGGGGCCGGAGACCACGCCGCGTCGGTGCCGACCCAGGCCCGCGCCTCGGGGTGACGGCGGCGGACCGCGTCGATCCGGGCCGGGTCGGGATCGAAGGCCTCGTAGGTGATCGCGCCCGCGTCGAGGCGCGCCGCGATCAGCTCGCCGTAGCGGCCCTCGCCGCAGCCGACGTCGACCACCGCGCCCTCGATCGTCTCGAGCACCGCCCGCACCGCGCGGTCGTCCCGCCCGAACACGTCCTCGTCGAGGCGCGGCTCGAACAGCCCGGTGCAGCGCGGCCGCTCGGGGCAGTCGTCGCAGAGCGCGCTCCGGACGAGGGGCCGCAGATCGGTGGTGAAGTCGTCGGGGGCGTCCTTGCGCGAGACGTCGAGGTAGACCTGACCGCGCTCGAGCTTGATGGCGCGCATCTCGGCGTCCGAGAAGTCGCGGCTCGGCGCGAAGAAGCGCGCGACGCGCCCGCCGTTCTGCACGAAGAGGTGCCGGCCCGGCTCCCAGGGCGTGACCCCGCGCTCGCGCAGGACGCAGCGATCGGCGGCCGCGTCGACCGCGACGAGCCCGTCGAAGACGTAGTTGAAGGAGTTGCTGCGCGGCCGGTCGCGGCGGGGGCGCAGCTCGTCGTGCCCGAAGACGCTCTCGTAGCCCCGGTAGAGCCCGGGGCAGGGCCCGCTCAGGCTGCAGCCGGCGCAGGTCTCCTCGGGCTGCACCTTGTTGAGATCGTCCACCGGGTAGAAGTCCGGCTCCCCGACCTCGATCATGGTGGCGAAGCGGTGGGTCTTGAGGTCGTCGAAGCGGTCCTCGTAGCCCTCCATCAAGCACAGCGGGATCGCGCCGTGGGTCACCCGGTCGGCCACCCCGGCCGCCGCCGCGTGGTCGATCGCGTCCTTCACCCGGTCGGCCACCAGGCTCACCCGGGGCATGAGGTGCTCGAACAGCTTCTCGCCGCCGCCCTTGGGCTCGACCATCGAGAACTTCAGGCGCACGTCGGGGTACGGGAGGATCGCGTCCACCAGGCCGCGCAGGTGCGCGACGTTGTGCCGCGTGATCACGCAGTTGACCGTGAAGTCGAGCCCGCGCCCGCTGAGCACCTCGATGGCGCCGTAGGTCTGCTCGAAGGCCTCCGAGCGCACCATCAGATCGTGGACCTTGGCGGTGCCCCCGTGGAGCGAGAGGTAGACGTAGCGCAGGCGGCGCTCCATCAGCTGCTCGACCAGGGCCGGGTAGCTGAGCATGCGCCCGTTGGTCACCAGCCCGAAGTCCATGTCGAGCCGGGCGACGTGCTCGGCCCAGCGCACGAGCTCGGGGCGGATGGTGGGCTCGCCGCCGCTGAGCACGACCATGGAGTGACCGAGCTGCTTGGCGCGCTCGATCTTGGCGTGCACCTCGCTCGCCTCGGCGTCGACGTGGCGCACGTCGAGCGTGTGACAGAAGGAGCAGTGGTCGTTGCAGCCGTAGCCGACCTTGATGAGCGCCTTCATCCGAGCCCGAGCGTAGCAACCCGGCACGCCGCGTGCTGCACTGGCCTGCATGTCCCCCCTCGCGTGCCGAGTCGTGCCGCTGGCGACCCTCTGCGCGTTCTTGCCCGGCTGCTTCCTCGCGCACGGGCAGGATCCGGAGCGCGACGCCGGCCGGCCGCTGCCCACCGACGCCGGGCCGCCGCCGCCTCCGCCGCCCTTCGACGCGGGGCCCCCGCCGCCGTTCGATCCGCGCTGCGCGCCGCGGGTGCTCGACTTCGCCTGCACCGACACCGGCACCGGGAGCGTGCCGGTGGGCGTGCCGTACGCGCTGCCGATCTACGTCGGCGACGGGACCGGCTGCTTCTGCGGTGAGTCGATCGACTGCCGCGCCGCCGTGACCGGCCCGGGCGAGCTGTCGCTCGAGACCGCGCTCTGCGGCTCGGACGACGACTGCGGCGCGTGCCTGCCGTACGTCAGATCGACGTGCGCGCTGCCGCCCCTGTCGGAGGGCGTGTGGCGGGTCCACGTCGACGGGCGCTACGCGTTCCCGTTGAGCGTCTCGGACGCCGCCCCGGGCCTCGGCCCGGTGGACGCGTGCGCGTCGACGCCGGTGGGCGACGAGGCCTGCGGCTGGACGGCCCCGGAGCGGCCCGCGACCGTGCTCCAGGCGTGCTTCGCCGCCGAGGCGCAGGCCGGCCAGCCGACCGCGGTGACGGTCGAAGATCTGTGCGTGCCGTGCGGATCGGTCGTCGGCCCGTGCGTCGTCCAGCGGGTCGCGGACGAGCTGCGGGTGGTCCCGACGTGGGTCGCGGCGGCGTGCGACGCGCCGTGCCGCGGGATGTGCGACCGGCAGGTCTACACCTGCGCGATCCCGCCGCTCCCGGCCGGCGCGTACACGGTCCGGGTGGACGGGCTGCCCGAGCCGGGGCGCCTCCTCGTCTCCGAGGGCGGCGGCGTGCCCCGGCCGGGCATGGTCTGCCTGAGCGTCCCGGAGGACTGATCAGCGTCGGCGGCGGGCGTCGTAGCGCACCAGCTCGCCGTCGCGGAACGTCATCGCGACGCGGCCGTCACCGCGCACGGCGCGGACGGGGTAGCTCTGCTCACGGCTCAAGGACTTGGCCCGGCGTACGGCGCGCATGCGACCGCGGACGGCTTCGGGCTCCTCGGCGGAGCTGGGGATGAACACTTCGAAGGGGCGGGGGTTCTTCTTCTGATTCTCGCGATTCGTGGATTCGATGACGGATTCCTCCTGTGATGGGTTCGACCTCAGAGGTAACACCTGAGCCCGTTTCCTCAAGGTTTGCAGGCATTAAGGGCGCTGTTAGCTCGTCCGACCGGGTCGCCGTCGCTACCGTCCTCCGGTTCTCCCCGGAGGTCCGCCGTGCACGCTCGCCCGCTTCTCCTCGCCGCCCTCGCCCTCTGCCTCGCCGTCAGCCTGGCCGCCTGCGAGGCCAGCGTCGCCACCCCCGGCCGCCGCGACTCCGGCGTGCCCCACGCCGACGACGCGACGACGCCGCCGCCTCCGCCCGGCACCGACGCGGGGCCGCCTCCGCCGCCGCGCGACTCGGGACCGCCGCGGCCGGGCGACGCCGACAACGACGGCCTCCCCGACGCCGACGAGGCGGCGCGCGGCACCGATCCGTCGAACCCGGACACCGACGGCGACGGCATCGAGGACGGAGTCGAGGTCCTCGCCGGCACCGATCCGACCGACGCGAGCAGCACCATCGCCCCCGACGACTTCTACGTCGTCCTGCCGTTCGAGGATCCGGCGCAGCGGCGCGAGCTCGACTTCACCGCGCGCCTCGGCCGCGGCGACATCTTCTTCCTCGTCGACACCACCGGCTCGATGGGCGCCGCGATCAACAACGTGCGCAGCTCGCTGTCGTCGATGATCGTGCCCGCGGTGAACGACGCCATCGCCGATGTCGTCATGGGCGTGGGCGACTTCCGGGACTTCCCGGTCGACCCCTACGGCGACGCGAGCGACTGGGCGTTCCAGGTCCGCCAGACCATGACCAGCGACGTGTCCGCGGTGCAGACCGCGCTCAACGGGCTGCGCGCGGGCGGCGGCAACGACGGCCCCGAGGCCGCGGTCCAGGGCCTGCACGACGCGGTGAGCGGCGGCAGCTGCCCGGACGGCTTCGGGCTCGCGTGCTTCCGCAACACGAGTCACCCGATCGTCGTCGTCGTCACCGACGCCGAGATGCACAACGGCCCCGGCGGCGCCAACGCCTACAGCGGCGTAGCCGCGCGGACCTGGGCCGAGATGACGAGCGCGCTGAACGCGCAGGACGTGAAGGTCGTCGGCGCGGCTGTGGACCCGATCTCGATCGGCCTGCCCTTCCCGATCCCGAACGCGGCGCGCCCGCACCTCGAGGAGCTGGCCCGCGCCACCTCCTCGCGCTCCACCAGCGGCAGCCTGACGGTGTACGACGCCCCCGGCGGCTCGGTGAGCACGGCGGTGGTGGACGGCATCATCGACCTCGTCGGCGCGACGACCCAGGACATCACCAGCGCCCAGCGCGACGACCCGAGCGACGCGGTCGACGCGACCCGCTTCATCCAGGCGATCACGCCGCTGCGCGCCACGCGCTCGACCCGCTCGGACGCGACGACCTTCTACGGCGTGGCCGGCGGGACGACCGTGACCTTCGAGGTCGCGTTCCAGAACGACTTCCTCCGCCAGGAGGCCTTCGTGCAGATCTTCCAGGCCTTCATCGACGTGCTCGACACGGCGAGCGGCACGGTGGTGGACACCCGCAACGTCTACATCGTCGTGCCGGCGATCGGCGGCGTCCTGATCTGATCGGGGATCGGCGGCCTACTCCGAACGGAGGTGCCGCTCGAAGAGGGCGCGGTACTTGTCGGGGATCGGCTGCCCCTGGAAGGTCTGCATGTCGATGCAGGCCACGGTGACCAGGCCCTTGCAGGCGAGCGCCTCGTCCTCGCGGTAGGCCGCGAACGAGAAGGTGGCGCTCTTGTTCCCGATGCGGGTGACCTCGACGACCGTGCGCAGGGTCTGCCCGAACTGCACCGGGCTCTCGAAGTCGGCCTCGGCGTGCACGGCCGGCCAGCCCACCCGGTCCTCGTCGAGGCACGCCCGGTAGGGGAAGCCCTGCTCGTCGAAGAAGTCCTCGAACGCGCAGTGGAAGAAGTGGAAGAAGCGCGGGTAGTAGACGATCTGGGCGTGATCCTCGTCCCCGAAGCGCACGCGGATGCGGCTCTCGAATGCCATGGCGCCGCGAGTATGGGGCCGGCGGGGCCCTCGACAAAGCCCGGGGGAGAGGTCGAGGGCCCGCGCCGCCGTCACGCGGCCTGCTGCCCGCCGGGCTGGTGGCCCCCGGCCGGCGCCCCGGCGGACGCGCGCCCCCCGAGCACGGCCACGTCCCGCGCGTGGATCTGCGTCTCCCAGCGCGGCGGCTCCTCGCCCTCCCGCTTCCAGTGCGAGAGCCGGCCCCCCACCGCGACCATGCAGCCGGAGTAGAGGTCGCGGTCGAGCGCGTCGGCCATCGGCCCCCACGCGACCACGCTGAGGTAGATCGAGCGCGGCCGGAGGATGCCGTCCTTGTCCGGCACCTCCTCCTGGATGTGCACCCGGAACCACAAGCGGCTCTTGTCGTACTTGCGCGAGAGGTAGGTCTGCCCCTCCACGCGCCCGATGATCGTCACCCTGTTCAGTCCCTGACTCGCCATGGTGTGTCCTTTCAGCTGGCGGTTTCGCCGTCGGACACAGCAGGGCGTGTGCCGGAGGCCCGGCACGTGATTCCGGGGACTTACGAGGCCGGATCGGCGGAGGTGGCGGGCGGAGGGGTGGCGGCCGCCGGTCGCGAGGGGGGTCCGAAGCGCGCGCCGAGGTCGGCGCAGATGTCCTCGAGCTCCCGCTGATCGACCTCGTCGAAGGCGGCGCGCGCGTCCGAGTCGACGTCGAGCACCGCGAGCAGGGTGCCGTCGGGCGCGATCACCGGCACCACGATCTCGCTCTGGGTGCTGCTCGCGCACGCGATGTGGTCGGGGAAGGCGTGCACGTCGGGCACGAGCTGGGTCTCGCGGGTCCGCGCCGCCGCGCCGCACACGCCGCGCGCGAACGGGATGCGCAGGCAGCCGTGGCCGCCCTGGTAAGGCCCGATGACCAGCATCTCCTCGCCCACGACCCGGTAGAACCCCGTCCAGTCGTAGTAGCCGAAGGCGTGGTGCAGCTCGCAGGCGACGGTGGCCATCGCCGCGACCCAGTCGTCCTCTCCGTCGAGGAGGGAGGCGAGCGCGTCGCGCACGCGGTGATAGGTCAGCTCGCGCTGCTCGGGGGTGGCGGGGAGAGTGAGGGGCGCTTCCATGGGGACACCTCTAGAAGGCGGGATCGTTGACGGTCACATGGTAGCCGCTCGCCATGCCGGGCGGGTGCAGCTGCCGCACGTCGCAGCCGACGGTCTCGCCCGCGTCGTCGACCCGCACGGTGACGTCGGCCACCCGCCACATGGCACCGATGGCGCGGTTGCCGTCGGGGCCCTGGAAGCGCGGCACGGTGTCGGGCGCCCGGCCGAAGGTCGAGACGCGGCGGCCGCCGCAGTACACGTTGATCACCGGCTCGGCGGCGAGGCCGGTGAAGTTCTGCACCATGATCCGGAAGGTCTCGCCGTCGCGGGGGTTGTCGACGTTGATGTTCTCGGGCAGGCCGATCGCGTCGCCGGAGAGGTTGTTGTCGATGTCGAGCCTCGGGTTCGCGCAGCTGCCGCGCGCTCGCCAGCGGTCTCCGGACGGGCCGTTCTCGCACGCCGACAGCGGGCTCTCCGCGTAGCCCCAGTCGGCGCGGGTCACCGGGCGCATGGTCACCGGGTGCGAGCGCAGCCGGACCTCGGCCTCGCAGTTGTGCCAGCCGCACGACGACTCGGGGAGCGGGCCGAACGCGGTGGAGCGCGGCGGGTACCAGTCGGTCGTCGTGTCCGGGCGGTGCAGGAACAGGTCGAGGTCCTGGGTCTCGCTCTCCGGGTAACACATCTCGACCCGGAGCCCGGGCCCGGCGACGTTGATCTCCCAGCTGCAGCTGAGCACCTCGCCACCCGGCGTGGTGACCGAGAGGGTGACCCGGTAGTCGCCGCTGAGCTTCGGCACGAAGGTCGCGACCTCCCGGCCGGCGCCGCGGAGCTCGAAGCTCTCGAGGCGCGGGGCGAGCTCGTCGCAGGGGCCGCCCTCGATCCGCCAGCGCCACCCCGCGGCCGGGCCGACGTAGAAGTCGCGCCCGTTCAGCGGGTACTCGGCGAAGGGCTCCCCGACCGGCACCCGCGGATCTCCGGGGCTCGGGCACTCCAGCCCGCAGACGCGCTCGTCGGAGCAGCCGTTGCAGAGATCGTCCCGGCCGGTGCAGGCCATGGCGTCGGGCAGCACGCCGCCCTCGCACGGGCCCCAGGCGCCGCTCGCGCCGCAGACCTGGGAGCCGTCCTGACAGGCGCCGACGTCGCGACGCCCGGGCGCGCCGAGGAAGCAGTCCTGCACCGCGCCCGGATCGCAGGCGCAGCCCTCGTCGACCGCGTCGTCGCAGTCGTCGTTGGTGCCGTCGCCGCAGATCTCGACCGCGCCGCAGCCCTCCGGCAGCGGCACGCAGCCCGCGTCGATCGCGGCGTCGACGACCCGGGCGTCCGGGCCGGCGTCGATCGCCGCGTCCACCCGCGCGTCCATCGAGGGCCCGCCGTCGGGCCCCGACGGATCGAGGGGATCGAGGTCGAGGGTCCCGGTCCGCGAGCCGCAGCCGGCGCAGACCAGGAGCAGGAGGAGGGGCAGGCGTCGCACGGGCTGCGAAGGTAGCAGGCCCGCGCGGGCCGTCACTCCGGCGGCTCGCGCACGCAGATGCGACCGACGAAGGCGATGTCGGTGCACTGCGGCAGCATGCCCGCGCAGTCGCTCGCGTCCTCGCACTCGTCCGAGCAGTAGAAGTCGCCGCCCGGCCCCTCGACGCAGAGGGCGCTCGCGCAGTCGTTCTCGTCCACGCAGGGATCGACGCCGACCTGCCCGGTGCCGCGCGCGCCGAGCTCGCAGAAGCAGCCCGTCGCCTCGTCGCAGCCGCAGCGCTGGTCGGCGCGGCAGTCGCGGTTGAAGGTGCAGGGCGCGCCCACGGCGGCGTCGCTGCCGACGACCGCGGCGTCCTCCGCCACGCCCGCGTCGTCGTCGCGGCCGGCGTCCTCGTCGCGGCCGGCGTCCTCGAGCCCGGAGTCCATGAGGGTCAGGCCCGAGTCGGAGCGGCCGGAGTCGGCGCCGCAGGTGGCGCACCCGGCGTCGGACGGGGCCGGCGCGTCGTCGCAGCCGATGGCGAGAGAGACGAAGAGAAGAAGGGAGATGAAACGCATCGGCGGACCGTAGCCGAGATGAGGCGATCCGCGAGCAAAGTGTTCTCCGGGACGGCGGCGGCCGAGGCCGGCCCCGGATCGGCCTTGACACTGATCTGGTGTTCAGTCATCGATCAGGCATGGTGGCCGCCGTCGTCCTGCCGCTCGAGAGGGCCCTCCCCCGGGGGTCCGAGCTCGCGCCCACCGACGCGCGGGAGGGCCTCCCCCGCGGGCGCCTGATCGAGCTCGCGGGGGGTCCGGACGCGGGTCGCTCGAGCGCGGCCGCGCAGATCGTCCTCGAGAGCCAGCGCGAGGGGGATCCGGTCGCCTGGATCCAGGCGGAGGGCGGGGGACTCTACCCCCCGGATCTCGCGGCCGCCGGGATCGACCTCGACGCGCTCCTGGTGGTGCACGTGCCCTCGGAGGCGGGGCGCGCCGGGGCGGCGAAGGCGGCCGAGCTCGTGCTGCGGACCGGGGCGTTCGGCGCGGTCGTGGTGGACGCGAGCGACGGCCGGGTGCCCCGGGGCGGCGCCTGGCTCGGCCGGCTCGCCTCGCTGGCCCGCGAGCACGACTGCCGCACGGTGCTCCTCGGGCCCGACGCCGAGGGCTCCCTCGGCCCGCTGGTCTCGATGCGGCTCCGGGCCCGCCGCCGGCGGCGCCGCTTCGGCGAGTACGCGCTCGAGCTCGAGGTGCTCAAGGACAAGTCGGGGCACCGGCCGACGCTGCCCGGGCCCCGGACCTGGGTCGGGCCGGAGGGCATGCCGTGAGGGCGCGGGTCGCGTGCCTCGACGTGCCCGCCCTCCCCCTCCAGCTGCTCTCGCGTCAGCGCCCCGAGTGGGCCGACGCGCCGCTGGCGGTGGTCGAGGCGGACCACCCGCAGGCGAAGATCCTCTGGGTCGACCGGCGCGCGGCGCGCAAGCGCGTCCGGGTCGGCATGCGCTACGCCTCGGCGCTCCAGCTCTCGCGCGAGCTGCGGGCGGCGCCGGTGCCCGAGGCGGCCCTGCGCGCGGCGCGCGCCGAGATCCTGGAGGCGCTCCAGGCCCGGACGCCCCGGGTCGAGCCGGATCCGGCGCGCGCCGGCGTCTACTGGCTCGACCCCTCGGGCATGGGCAACCTCTTCGGGCCGCTCGAGCGCTGGTCCGCGAACGTGCACGACGCGCTGACGGTGCTCGGCTTCGACGGCGCGGTGGTGGTCGGCTTCGGGCGGCTCCCCTCCTGGGCGATCGCGCGGGTGCGGCGCGGACCGTTCGTCATCGAGTCTCCCGCCGAGGAGGCGCGCCTCGCGGGGCGGGTGCCGCTGACCCGGCTCGAGGTCCCGCCCGAGCTCCGCGACGCGCTGCTCGCGCTGGGCATCACCGACCTCGGCGGCTTCCTGTCCCTGCCGCGCGGCGACGTCGGCACCCGCTTCGGGGCCGAGGCGCGGGCGCTCCACGCGCGCTTCGCCGACGCGCTGCGCGACCCGATGCAGCCGGCGCCCTTCGTCGAGCCGATCGTCATGGACGCCGAGCTCGAGCCGCCCGACGACGACCAGCATCGGCTGCTCTTCTGCATCAAGGGTGCCCTGCACGCCTTGCTCCACGAGCTGGCCCGCCGCTCGCTCGCGCTCGGCGCGCTGACGATCACCTTCGAGCTGGAGCGCGCGGAGCCGCAGGTGGTGCGCATCGAGCCGGCGCGGGCGACCCGGGACGGGCTCTCGGTGCTGGAGCTGGTGCGGCTGCGGCTCGCGTCGCTCCGGCTGGCGTCGCCCGCCGAGCGGCTGGTGCTGACCGCCGAGCCGGCGAGCCTCGACGGCACCCAGCTCGCGCTCTTCGGCGGGCGCCGGAAGGATCCCGAGGCCTCGGCCCGCGGGATCGCCCGGCTCCGGGCGATGTTCGGCGACGCGGCGGTCACCCGGGCCCGGCTGAAGGACGGGTGGCTGCCCGAGAACGGCTGGGCCTGGGAGCCGGTCGCGAGCATCGACGAGCCGCGCCCCCGCGCCGCGCCGGAGCGAGGGCGGCTGGTGCGCCGGGTGCTGTCGCGGCCCGAGCCGTTGCCCACCGGGCCGGACCGGAGGCCGCTCACCCGACCGGCGCTCGGGGCGCTGACGGGACCCTATCGCCTGCAAGGCGGCTGGTGGGTCCGCGAGGCGGCGCGCGACTACTACTTCGGCGAGCGAGAGGACGGCGCGCTGCTCTGGCTCTTCTTCGACCGGCGACGGGAGCGCTGGTTCCTCCACGGGCAGGTCGACTGATGTCCTACGTGCCGCTCTGGACCAAGACCAACGGCTCCTTCCTGGAGGGGGCCAGCCACCCGGAGGAGATCGTCGATCGGGCCGCCGAGCTCGGCCTGCCGGCGCTGGCGGTGACCGACCGCGACTCGGTCAACGGGCTGGTGAAGGCGTGGATGCGGGCCAAGGAGCGCGGGCTGCCGATCCGGGTGGGCGCGCAGGTCACCGTCGGCGAGCCCGGCGGCGAGAGCCGTCAGGTCGTGTTGCTGTGCCAGAGCCGCGCCGGCTACGGCCGCATGACGCGCCTGCTCACCCTCGGCCACGCCCGCCGCCCGAAGGGGGAGTCGCTGGTCACCCCGCGCGAGCTCGGCGACCACGCCGGCGACCTCCTCGCGCTCGCGCCCGACCCGGAGACCCTGGGCTGGTGCGCGGAGGCCTTCGAGGGGCGGCTCTACGCGCTGCTCGCCCGGCACCGACGGAGCGACGAGGTGGCGGCGGAGACCGCGCTGCGGGTGGCGGCCCGCACCGTGGGCGCGCCCCTCGTCGCCGCGGTCGAGGTCCTCTATCACGACCCGCGGCGCCGCTTCCTGGCCGACGTGCTGACCTGCATCCGGCACAAGACCACGCTCGACGAGGCGGGCCGACGCCTCAAGCCCAACGCGGAGCACTACCTGCCCTCGGCCGAGGAGATGGGGCGGCGCTTCGCCGATCTCCCGGACGCGGTCGCGCGCACCCTGGAGGTCGCGGACCGGGCCGCCTTCGCCCTCGAGCAGCTCCGCTACCGCTACCCGGCGGAGCACCTGCCCGAGGGCCAGAGCGAGCGGAGCTGGCTGCGACAGCTCGCCCTCGAGGGCGCCCAGGGCCGCTACGGCGGCGTCATCCCGGACGACGTGGCCGCGCAGCTCGAGCGGGAGCTCAGCCTGGTCGAGGACCTCGACTACGGCGGCTACTTCCTGACGATGTGGGACATCGTTCGTTTCTGCCGCGCGAACGACATCCTCTGTCAGGGCCGCGGCAGCGCCGCCAACAGCGCGGTCTGCTACTGCCTCGGCATCACCGCCATCGATCCGGTCCGCATGGATCTGCTGTTCGAGCGGTTCCTGAGCCGGGAGCGCGCCGAGCCGCCGGACATCGACCTCGACATCGAGCACGAGCGCCGCGAGGAGGTCATCCAGTACGTGTACGCGCGGTGGGGGAGACGGCGGGCGGCGATGGTGGCCAACGTCATCCGCTACCGCACCAAGAGCGCCATCCGCGACGTGGGCAAGGCGCTCGGCCTGCCGCAGACCGCGCTGGATCACGCGAGCAAGCTCTCGAGCGGCTGGGGCGAGCCGCTCGATCCCGAGGCGCTGCGCCGCGCGGGGCTCGACGTGGACAGCCGCCGCGTCCGGCAGATGGCGACCCTGGTGGCCGAGCTGCAGAACTTCCCGCGCCACCTGTCGATCCACCCGGGCGGCTTCCTGCTCGGCGCCGAGCCGATCGACGAGCTGTCCCCGGTCGAGCCGGCGACCATGGAGGGGCGCACGGTGGTCCAGTGGGACAAGCAGGACGTCGAGGACCTCGGGCTCTTCAAGGTCGACCTCCTGGGCCTCGGCATGCTCACCCAGATCCACCGCTGCTTCGACCTGCTGCGCGCGCACGAGGGCGTCGATCTCACCATCGCCACCGTGCCGGCCGAGGACGCGCCGACCTACCGCATGATCAGCGCCGCGGACACGGTCGGCGTCTTCCAGATCGAGAGCCGGGCCCAGATGTCGATGCTGCCGAGGCTCCAGCCCCGGACCTTCTACGACCTCGTCATCGAGGTCGCCATCGTGCGCCCGGGGCCGATCCAGGGCGACATGGTGCACCCCTACCTCCGGCGTCGACGCGGCGAGGAGGCGGTGACCTACCCGCACCCGAGCCTGCGCCGCATCCTCGAGAAGACGCTGGGCGTGCCGATCTTCCAGGAGCAGGTGATGAAGCTCGCCGTCGAGGCCGCGGGCTACACGCCGGGCGAGGCCGATCAGCTGCGGCGCGACATCGCGGCGTGGCGCTCCCGGGGGCGCATCGACGAGCACGAGCAGCGGCTGGTCGAGCAGATGGTCGGCCGCGGCATCCCCCGCGACTTCGCCGAGCGCGTCTTCTCGCAGATCCGCGGGTTCGGCGAGTACGGCTTCCCCGAGAGCCACGCCGCGAGCTTCGCGCTCCTGAGCTACGTGACCGCCTGGCTGAAGTGCCACCACCACGCGGCCTTCACCTGCGCGCTGCTCAACGCGTGGCCGATGGGCTTCTACCAGCCGTCGACGCTGGTCGAGGACGCCAAGCGCCACGGCGTCGAGGTCCGGCCGATCGACGTGCACGAGAGCCACTGGGACTGCACGCTCGAGCGCGCGCCGCGCGGCGACCTCTCGATCCGCATGGGCCTGCGTTACGTGAAGGGCCTCGGCGAGCGCGAGCGGGCGCGCCTCGAGGCGGCGCCGGGGCCGTACGCGGATCTCGCGGACTTCGCCCGGCGGACCGGGCTCGGCAAGCGGCCCCTGCTCGCGCTCGCCCAGGCCGGCGCGTTCGGCGCCTTCGGTCTGGATCGGCGCCGCGCGATCTGGGCGGTGCGCGGCGTGCTGTCCACCGATCGCGACGGGCTCGACCTGGCGCCCTCGACCGCGGCCGAGGCCCTGCCCCGCTTCCGCCGACTCAGCGCCGACCAGGAGGTGAGCTGGGACTACGCGCACAGCCTGCACAGCGCGCGCGGCCACCCGATGGCGCGCCTCCGGGCCCCGCTGCGCGAGCGCGGCGTGCCCGACGCCCGGACCCTGAACCGGCAGCCCGGAGGGCGCGGCCGCAAGGTCACCTATGTCGGCATGGTGATCTGTCGGCAGCGCCCGCAGACCGCCACCGGGGTGACCTTCATGACCCTGGAGGACGAGACCGGCCTCGTGAACCTGGTCGTCTGGCGGCAGGTCTACGAGAGCCACGAGACGGTCGCGAAGACCGCCGCGCTCATCGAGGTGGAGGGCTACCTCCAGCACGAGCAGGGCGTGGTCCACCTCATCGCCGAGCGCCTGCGCGAGCCGCGCTTCGAGATGGCGGACACCGCGCCTCGCTCACGGGACTTCCACTGACGACGGGAGCGGCGGCGGGGCGACCGTGGTGAGCGCCTCGTAGTCGGAGCGGGTGAGCACCCAGCCGCCGCCTCGCGCCTCGAAGCCCAGCCGCCGGAGCGCCGCGTCCTCCCCCGCCTGGGCGTGAAGCGCGTGGAGCTGCGGGTCGGCGAAGGCGCGCCGCGTGATGGCGGCCACGACGTCGCCCAGGAGGCGCTCGGCGCGGCTCGGCGCGTGGATCGAGACGATCAGGGTCGCCTGGCCGTCGTCGGACGGAGCCCAGCCGGCGTGCCCCAGCGGCCGGCCGGGGCCCCAGCGGTCGACCGCGAAGAGCGTGGCGCCCGGGCGACGGGCCGCGGCGACGCCCAGCCCGCGCGCGTCGGTCCGGAACGCGACGCGCGCTCGGGCGGCGCGGAAGGCGGTCAGCAGCCCGAAGGGGAGGTCCGGCCGAGCGCCCGTCAAGGTCGCGTCCGCTCTCCCGGCGTAGTCGACGTAGTCGTCCTGCGACATCGCCTCGGCGTAGGAGGGCTCGCGGGTCGGGCCGCCGAGGCAGTGACGCACGCGGCTCGCGAGCGGCTCGAGCGAGCACAGCGGCGCGCGGGCCCAGGTGTCGAGCCAGCCCGCCGGCAGCAGCGCCGCCTGACGACCCTCCGCGCGCGCGTCGCTGGCGAGCTCCACCAGCCGCGTCGCCGCGAAGTGCCGCCCGCGGAACGGGATCGACGCGATGCGCGCGAGCGTCCGCGCCACCGCGGGGAGGTGGGGCCCGAGCTCGGGCGCGACCTGCACCAGCTCGCCCACCGCCTGGTAGCCCGCGAGGAAACGCGTTGGGTGGGTCATGAGGCCCAGCGCCGCGTGGAGCTCCTCGCCGAGGTCGTCCTCGAAGGCGGTCACGAGCGGGGCCGCTTCCACGAGGGCCGCCTTCGCGCCGGGGTGCCAGCGCGGCGCGTCCGCCCACTCGTCCCAGTCCATGCGCCGAGACTACCGCAGCGCAGCTGTGCTAAGCGCTCGTCGTGCCCCGCGAGAAAGCCGAGAAGGTCGCCGACAATCGGATCGTCACTCTCACCTTCACCCTCGAGGACGAGGAGGGGGAGCGCATCACCGCCTTCCCGCCGGCCGAGCCGTACGTGTACCTGCACGGGCACGGGCAGCTGCTGCCGGCCTTCGAGGAGGCGCTGGACGGCCGCGAGATCGGCGAGCGCTTCGAGGTGACGGTCCCGCCCGACGAGGCGTTCGGCACCAAGCGCCCCGATCCCGAGCGCGTGATCCCGCGCGACGCGCTGCCGCCCGGGCTCGTGCCTGCGCGCGGCGTGCAGATCGCGATCGTGGACGACGGCGTGTCCCTCCCCGCCTGGGTCGTGCGGGCGACCGACGCGCACGTGGTCGTCTCCTTCTCTCACCCCTGGGCCAACGGCGCGGTGAAGATGGTGGCGGAGGTGCTGAAGATCCGGGAGGCCGACGCGGACGAGCTCGAGGAGGGGCGCGTCACGCCGGCGCCAACAGAGGCAGAGACAGAGGCAGCGCCGAAGCCCGAGCGAGCCGAGGAGGAGGAATGAACACCCGCATCCTGACCCGCGCCGACGTCGAGTCGCTCCTCGAGATCGAGGGCGCGGTCCACGCGGTCGAGGGCGCCTTCGAGGCGCACGGCCGGGGCAAGGCCCGCATGCCGGCCAAGGTCTACCTCGACCTGCCCGAGCACGACGGGGACTTCCGGGCGATGCCGAGCTTCATGGACGGCTCGGCCGGCGTGAAGTGGGTGAACTCCCACCCGAAGAACCCGGAGCGTCATCAGCTGCCCAGCGTCATGGGCGTCTACGTGCTCAGCGATCCGGCCACCGCGGCCCCGCTCGCCATCCTCGACGCGACCTGGATCACCGCGGTGCGCACCGGGGCCGCCGCCGCGGTCGCGTCGAAGCACCTCGCCAGAGACGGCGCGCGCACCATCGGCTTCGTCGGCTGCGGCGTGCAGGCGCGCACGATGCTCGCCGCCCACCGCGTCTACTTCGACGACCTCGAGGTGTTTGGGGCCGACGTCTTCGCGGACGCGGCGAAGACCTTCGCCGACGAGGTCGGAGGCCGCGCGGTCCCCCTCCGGGAGGCCTGCGCGTGCGACATCGTCTGCTGCGCGACCCCGGTGCGGACGCCGGTGGTCCAGCGCGGATGGATCCAGCGCGGCGCGCACATCAACGCGATGGGCGCGGACGGCCCCGGCAAGCAGGAGCTCGAGGCCACCATCCTGCGCGACGCGCGCGTGTTCATCGACGACTGGGAGCAGGCGACGCACAGCGGCGAGATCAACGTCCCGCTGCACGCCGGGACGCTGAGCCGCGAGGACGTCGCCGGCACCCTCGGCGAGGTCGTCGCGAAGGCGCTCGGCGGGCGCACCGGCGGAGACGAGATCACGGTCTTCGACTCCACCGGCCTCGCCATCCAGGACCTCGCCGTCGCGCGCGCCGCCTACGACGCGGCGGTCGAGCGCGGCGTGGGGATCGAGCTGCCGCTGGTGGGCTGACCCTCAGCGTCGGTACGAGATCACCGGCGTCTGACGCACGTATCGTCCGGCGCGGAGCGCGTCGAGCAGGAACGCGGCGCAGTCGGCGCGCGAGATGCGGATGGCGAGCGTCGACCAGTCCTCCACGTCGCCGTGCGCGTAGTCGCCGGTCGCCGGCCCGTCGGTGAGGCTCGGCGGGCGCACCACCGTCCAGTCGAGGTCGGTCTCGCGCAGGATCGCCTCCTGCGCCTCGTGCTCCCGGACCGGCCGCCGCAGGTAGGTCGGGAAGAGCACGCGACGGAAGAAGAACGGCAGCTTCGAGCGCGACGCGCCGGCGCCCATGATGCCGACCACGCCGAGGCGGCGGACGCCGGCGTCCTCCATGGCGGCGGCGATGACGCGGAGCCCCTCGGAGCGGATCTTCGAGGCGCTGAGCGCGGGCGCGCCGAGCGCGCACACCGCGGCGTCGGCGCCGGAGAGCGCCCGCGCCACCGCGGCCGGGTCGGTCGCGCTCCCGGGCACCACCCGCAGCCCGGCGCGGGCTTCGACGCGAGACGGGTCGCGCGCCAGGGCGGTGACGGTGAGGCCGGCCTCGAGGGCCTGCGCGACGAGGTGGCGGCCGACGCCTCCGGTGGCGCCGAAGACGGCGAGGCTGCGGACGCGGGGCGATTCGTTCGGGGTGATCTGCATGACGAGCTCCTTTCACCCCCACCCTGCGGCTCGCCTTGCCGTGAATCGAACGAATGCCTTCAATGGGCTCATGAACGACGCTCATGATGTCGAGAGCCTGCGGCAGCTCGACCTGAACCTGCTCGTCGCCTTCGATCTGCTCGCCCGGGAGAAGAGCGTCACCCGGGCCGCCGAGCGCGCGGGCGTCACCCAGTCGGCGATGAGCCACACCCTGCGCCGCCTGCGAGCGCTGCTGGACGACCCCCTCCTCGTGCGGGGCGCGCGCGGCATGACCCTCACCCCGCGCGCCGAGGCGCTCGCGGTTCCGCTCCGGGGCGCGCTCGTCGGGCTGGCGCGCGCGCTCGAGGCGCCGCCCTCGTTCGATCCCGCGGCCTCGAGGCGGACCTTCCGGGTCGTCGCGCCCGACCTCTTCGAGCTGCTCGCGCTCCCGCCGCTCTGGGCGCGCCTGCGAGAGGCGGCGCCGGGCGCCGGGCTCGTCTTCCAGCCGGCGCCGGCCGCGCTCGCCGAGGCGCTCGAGACCGGCGACGTGGACGTGGCCATCGCCCCGGTGCTGCTCTCGGAGGAGGCGACCGATCTGGGCCCGAGGACCGGGCCCGAGCTGCGGCGCCGGACGCTCTTCCGGGATCGCTTCCGCTGCTTCGTGCGGGCGGACCACCCGGCGCTCTCCGGCCGGCGCCGGATGACCCCGGCGCGCTTCGCCGCGCTCGATCACCTGCTGGTGTCACCGACCGGCCGCGGCCCCGGGTTCGTGGACGGGGTGCTCGCGGCCCGCGGGCTGACGCGCCGGGTCGCGCTCCGGATCCCGCAGCACGCGACCGCGCTGGCGATGGTGGCGGAGAGCGACCTCGTGCTCACCGCCCCGGCCTCGAGGCGGCGGCGAACGCGCGCGTCCGGTCGCTGGCGCCGCCGGTGGCGCTCCCCGAGCACGCCGTCACGCTCGTCTGGCACCCCCGCTTCGACGCGGACCCGGCGCTCCGCTGGCTGCGCGATCAGCTCGCCGAGGTGGCGAGCGGGATCAGGCGCCGATGAGCTTGGTGAGATCCTTGGTGAGGTTCTTCTGGTGCGCCTCGATCGTGCCGCCGCCGATCTCGAGGAGCTTCGCGTCGCGCCAGAGGCGCTCCACCGGGTACTCGCGGCAGTAGCCGGCGCCGCCCATGACCTGCATCGCCCAGTCCGCGACCTGCTTGCCGACCGGCGCGGCGAAGAGCTTGGCCGCGTCGGAGCCGACCCGGGCGCGGTTGCCGGGCGCGACGTCGCGCGCGACGTTGTAGGTGAGGCAGCGAGCGGCCTCGGTCATCGCGTAGCCGTCGCCGATGTAGCGCTGGATCTGGCCGAAGCGGTTGATGGGCTCGCCGAACGCCTTCCGCTCGTTGCCGTAGCGGACCATGATCTCGACGCAGCGCGAGGCGATGCCGCAGCTCATCGCCGCGAGGGTGAGCCGCTCGATCTCGAGGTTGCGCATCATGTGCGTGACCCCGCCGCCGATCTCGCCGAGCAGGTTCTCCTTGGGCACCTTGCAGCCCTCGAAGATGAGCTCGGCCATGGTGGAGCCGCGCATACCGAGCTTGTCGATGTGGTTCGAGGTGCTGAACCCGGGGCAGTCGCGATCGACGACGAACGCGGTGACGCGCCCATCCACCTTGGCGTAGACGAGGAAGCAGTATCCCTCGCAGCCGTTGGTGATGTAGGTCTTGGTGCCGTCGAGCACCCAGTGGTCGCCCTCGAGCTTGGCGGTGGTCGTCATGCCGAGCACGTCGGTGCCCGCGCCGGGCTCGGTCATGCCCATGCCCGCGACCCACTCGCCGCTGATGGTCTTCGGCAGGTAGCGCTTCTTCTGCTCGTCGTTCGCGCAGTAGTAGAAGTTGTTCACGAAGAGCATCGAGTGGGCGAGGTAGGCGAGGCAGAAGCCCGGGTCGCTCTTGCTCAGCTCCTCGTGCACGATCACCGCGGCCAGCGTGTCCATGCCGGCGCCGCCGTCCGCCTCGGGCACGGTGATCCCGAGCAGGCCCAGCTCACCGAGCTTCCGGAACAGCTCCACGTTGAGCACGCCCTTCTCGTCGTGCGCGGCGGCCTGCGGCTCGACCTCCTTGCGCACGAAGTCGGCGACCGTCTGGCGGAGCATCTTGTGCTCTTCGGTCGGGTGGAAGAGGGCGTCGGACGTGGCGTTCTGCATGCCCGAAACCTGCCGTCACGGGCCCGAGATGGACAGAGGGCGTGTGCGTTTTCACAAGCGCGCGACGCCCGGCGAAAAAGGAGTAGAGTCGGGCCGATGCGTGGGTTCCTCGCGTTCTTGATCCTGTGCGCGCCGCTCACCGCGCGCGCCCAGGCCGAGGTCGAAGCCGAGGCCGAAGTCGAGGTCGAGGTCGAGGTCGAAGCCGAGGCCGAGGTCGAAGTCGAGGCCGAGGACGACCGACCGGTGGGGCTGGCGCTGACGCTCGGCGGCGACGACGCGGCGGCGGCGGAGACGGCCCGGGCGGCGGTCGCGGCGCGGCTGGAGGAGGACGGGCTGCGGCTGCTCTCGGACGCCGATCTGTCGATGCGGGTCTCCCCCTCGCGCGTCCGCGGCTGCGCCGACAGCGACTGCGCGCTCGCGATCGGGCGGGAGGTCGGCGCGTCGCTGACCGTGGGCGTGACCGCCTGGGGCGGCGAGGAGCCGACGGTGACGGTCACGCTGCTCCTGGGCCCGGGCCGGAGCTTCTCCGCGACCGAGGCGGTGCGCGGCGGAGACGCGGCCACCGCGGCGCGGGACGCGCTGGCCAGCGCCCAGTCCGAGCGGCGCCGCGCCCTCCTGGTGGGCGGCGTGGTCACCCGCTCCGCCGAGGAGGACGAGGAGGCCGACGAGAACGTGCCGATCCTCGAGGCGCCCTCGCCGACCGGCCGCTCGCTCGAGCAGATCGTGCTCCCCACCATCCTCGGCGTCCTGGGGCTCGCCGCGGTGGGCGTGTCGGTCTACGCGATGGTGGACGAGCAGTGCTCGCTCCGCGGCCCGGTCTCCGGCGTCTGCCTGCGAGGCAACGGCCCGAACTACGGCGTCGGCGGGCTGCTCGCGGTGGCCGGCGGGCTCTCGATCGCCGGCGCGATCCTCTGGTTCGCGGTCGGCGGATCGCCCCCCGACATGGGGAACATCGACGTCGTGATCGGCCCGGGCGGCGCCGGGGTGCGGGGGAGGTTCTGATGCGCTGGCTCGTGCTCCTCTTCTGCCTCGCGCTCGCCGGCTGCCTCCGGGTCGACATCGACCGCTGCAGCGACGACCCGCCCCACCCCGAGTGCGCCCTGCTCGACGGAGGCCCCGACGGAGGCGAGCCCGCCGACGCGACGCCCGACGCGAGGTAGACGCGAGATCGACGCCGGCCCGTCGCCAGCCTCTGCCATGGGCTCGGGTGGGGCGGAGCGGGTTGGCCCCGCGATCGTCGCGCGTGTAAAGCCAAGGATGATGAGCGCCGCCGAACACCGAAGCCCGGACGAGACGCCGGCTCCGTCGTTCAAGATGGAGACCCGGGGCCTCGGCGTGCGCTACGGCAAGACCCAGGCGATCGAGGACGTGTCCGCGCCCATCGTGCGCGAGCGGGTGACCGCGCTCATCGGCCCCAGCGGCTGCGGCAAGAGCACCTTCCTGCGCGCGCTCAACCGGATGAACGACGTCGTCGAGAGCGCGCACGTCGAGGGCACCGTGCTGCTCGACGGCCAGGACATCTACGCGCGCCACGTCGACGCGGTCGAGGTGCGGCGGCGGGTCGGCATGGTCTTCCAGCGATCCAACCCGTTCCCCAAGAGCATCTTCGAGAACGTCGCCTTCGGCCTGCGCATCGCGGGCGAGAAGGACGCGCGGAAGATCGAGGCGCGGGTGGAGGAGTCGCTCGCCCAGGCCGCGCTGCTCGACGAGGTGAAGGACCGCCTCGACGCCTCGGCGCTCGGGCTGTCCGGCGGCCAGCAGCAGCGCCTCTGCATCGCCCGGGCGCTCGCCGTGCGGCCCGAGGTGGTCCTGATGGACGAGCCGGCCTCGGCCCTCGACCCGATCGCGACCGCGCGCATCGAGGAGCTGATCCGCGATCTCTCGCGCCACTACACGCTGGTGATCGTGACGCACTCGATGCAGCAGGCGGCCCGCGTCAGCGACTTCACCGCCTTCTTCTATCTCGGCAAGCTGGTCGAGTACGGGGAGACCCAGAAGATCTTCACCCGGCCCACGCAGCAGCGGACCGAGGAGTACATCACGGGCCGCTTCGGGTGATGGAGAGGCCGCACACCAGCCGCGCGTTCCAGGAGGAGCTGTCCGAGCTCTCCAGCCGCCTCGTCGCGATGGGCGCGCGGTGCTGCGAGCTCATCGAGATGGCGAGCCGCGCGATGAGCGAGCGGGACGCCGAGCTGGCCGCGCGGGTGGAGGCCGCCGACCGGCGGATCGACCACGACGAGATGGAGATCGACGAGCTGACGGTGCGCATCCTCGCGCTGCGCCAGCCGGCCGCCCGCGACCTCCGCTTCCTCGTCTTCGCGCTCAAGGTGGTCACCGACCTCGAGCGCATCGGGGACGAGGCGGCCAACCTCGCCGAGCGGGGCGCGCAGCTGGCCGAGCTGGGGGCGGCGCGGACCGCGCTCCAGCCCAAGCTGCAGGAGATGGCGGTCGAGACGCGCGCCCTCGTGGAGCAGGCGCTCGAGGCGTTCGTCGCCGGGGACGAGGACCTCGCCCGGGAGGTCCGGGCCCGGGACGACGAGATCGACGCGCTCTACGGGCAGCTCGTCGACGGCTGCCGCGAGCTGATCGAGAGCCGCCCCGAGCAGGTCGACGTGGCCATCTGCCTGGCCTCGAGCGCCAAGTACCTCGAGCGCATCGCCGACCACGCCACCAACATCGCCGAGATGGTCGTCTTCGTGACCAGCGGCGAGGACGTACGGCACCCGAAGAAGCGATGAGCGCCGTCAGGGGTTACCCTGCCCACGTGGAGGGGGAGAGCCGCCGCCAGCTCGGGCGCTACGAGACGCTGTTCCCGATCGCGCAGGGCGGCATGGCGGAGGTCTGGGCCGCGCGCGCGCTCGGCGCCGGCGGCTTCCAGAAGCTGGTCGCGCTCAAGCGCATGCGGCCCGAGCTCGCCGCGGACGCGAAGTTCGTGACGATGTTCCTCGACGAGGGGCGGCTGGCGGCGAACATCGCGAGCCCCCACGTGGTCAGCACCCTGGACCTCGGGCGCGCCGACGACGACTCCCTCTACCTGGTCATGGAGCTCGTGACCGGCGCGTCGCTCGAGCAGCTCATGCGGGAGGCGCGCCTCCGCGGCGAGCGCATCCCCGTCGGCCTCGCGGTGGACATCGTCGCGCAGGCCGCCCAGGGCCTGCACGCGGCCCACGAGGCGAAGAGCCCGACCGGGGAGCCCCTCGAGATCGTCCACCGAGATTGCTCCCCCCACAACATCCTGGTCGACGTGAACGGCCAGGTGAAGATCACCGACTTCGGCATCGCCAAGGCCATGGAGCGGCAGACCCGGAGCCAGGCCGGCGAGATGAAGGGGAAGCTGACCTACCTCAGCTACGAGCAGGCGCGCGGCCACGCGGTGGATCGGCGCAGCGACATCTTCATCCTCGGCATCGTCGCCTGGGAGGTGCTCGCCGGCCGGCAGCTCTTCGAGGCCCGGAGCGCGGTGGAGGCGCTGCATCGGATCGTCACGATGGAGATCCCGCGGCTCGACGAGGTGGCGGACGTCAGCCCGGACCTCGCCGCGGCGGTGGCCCAGGCCCTCGTGCGCGAGCGGACCGAGCGCTACGCGAGCGCCGCCGCCTTCGCCAACGCGCTGCTCAACGCGCACGGCGCCCGGACGCCGCCGCCGAGCGAGCTCGGGGCGCTGGTTCGTCGATTCGGCGGGGAGCAGCTGCGCCGGGTCGAGGACGGGATCCGGGAGTCGCTGGGCGGCACCGCCACGCTCGGCGGCGCGCCGGAGCCGGACTACCCGATCCCGCTCGCCGCCAAGAAGCCGTCCACGGCGCCGCCGCCGCGCGAGCGCGTGCGGACCCGGCCGCTGGCCGAGCTGTCGGCGCCGGTCTTCCCGGAGACGGCGGTGAGCGAAGACGCGCCGAGGCCGAGCCAGGCCACGGTGGCCCTCCCCTCCGCGCCGCCCCCGGCGCTGGCCGGGGCGTCCGGGCCGCTCGCGTCGGCGCCGCTGCCCTCGCAGCCGCGCCTCCCGCCCCCGCGGGAGCGGGCCGAGCCCCTCCCGATGCCGGGCGACGCGCGCGCCGAGGCGCCGAGGCGCGAGCGCTCGCGCGCGGGCGTCTGGATCGCGCTGGCCGCGCTGGTGGTCGCGCTGGGCGCGGCCGGCGGCTGGTGGGCGGCGACCCGGGCGCCGGAGGAGCCGCCGACGGCGACGCCCACGACTCCGACGGAGCAGCTGCCGACGGAGCTGCGGACGCACAGGACGGATCCCGCCCCGGCGCCCGGTCCAGAGCTGGCCCCGCCCGCGGAGCCTGCCCCCGAGGCGACCGCCGCGCAGGAGCCCGAGCCCGCCGACGCGCCGCCGGCCACCGAGGCCCCGGTAGAGCGGCCCGCGCCGCGCCGCCCTCGCCGGCCCCGGGCTGACCCGCGCCAGCCGGAGCCGTCTCGCGCCCACGACGAGCGCATCACCCCGCGCGGCGAGCGCGCCGCCGCCATCGACGAGATCCCGGGCCTGGGCCCGTGACGCCATGTAAGCTCGGCCGCATGAACGCGCGGACGTGGGGAGCGCTCGTCGTGGCGACGCTCGCGATCTCGGGGTGCTCGAAGCTCGCGGGGCTGCTCGGCGACGACGACGCCCCCGCCCCGGTGGCCTCGGCGGACCCGTCGCTCGCCCCGGTGGAGCCGGAGCCGGTCGCCCCGCCGACCCAGCCGCAGCCGACTCCCGTGCCCGCCCCGCAGCCGGCGCCGGGCGGCTTCACGCTGCCCGGCCTCGAGGGGCTGCCGATCCCGCTGCCCCTCCCGCAGGGGCAGGCCGCCGACCCGGAGCCGCCCGCGCGGGGCTCGCTCGGGGCGCCGCCCGCCGGCTCCTGGGACGCGAGCGGGCACATGACGCGCGCGTTCCTCGAGCAGGAGACCCGCGAGATCCACCGCGCGCTGCTCGCCGCGCTCGACGCCCCGCGCCGCGCCCAGGTGGAGAGCATCCCCTTCGAGATCGTGAGCGAGGCGAGCGAGCCGAACGCCGCCGCCGCCTGCCTCCGGTCCCAGCACGCGCGCATGATGATCACGAGCGCGATGATCGAGCTGGCCGCCGGGATCAGCGAGGCCAAGGCCTACGACGAGGTCGCGGGCACCGACACCTACGAGACCTACGTGACGACCGTCGTCGACCAGGTCCGGCGGCAGCAGCCGGTGACCGGCGTCGACCCGAGCCTCCACGTCGCGCCGCACGCCACCGACGCGCACAAGCTAGCCCGCCAGCGACACCTCTTCGATCAGCAGATCGCCTTCATCCTCGGCCACGAGCTCGGCCACCATCACCTCGGCCACACGAACTGCGTGGGCGGCCGAAGCCAGGCCCAGATCGAGCGCGACGAGATGGCGGCGGTCCTCTCGCACACCGTGCCGCCGTTCGAGCAGCCCCGTGAGGTCGAGGCGGACATGTGGGGCCTGACCAACGTGCTCGAGGCGGGTCACGAGCGACCGGGCGGCACCTGGACCCAGGAAGGCGCCCTGCTCAACATGGACTTCTTCCGCCGCCTCTCGGACCACGGCGGCTCGGAGCTGGTGCTCGCGTTCCTGAGCACCCACCCGCCGAGCGTCGTGCGCATCCCCATCATCCGCTCGACCGCCCAGCAGTGGAGCCCCGGCTGGCGCCCCCCGCGCATGCCGGTCCCCGGCGAAGAGGCGGGCGGCGACGGGGTCGAGATCCCGACGCCGGGCGGCCCGATCCGGCTCCCCGGCAACCTCCCGATCGATCCCCGCCAGCTCCCGATCCCCATCCCGCGCTGAGCGGAGCCCGGGCCCCGACCCGACCGGCCATCATTTGTCAGGACATTACCTGACACCGTGTTAGGTAACGCCCTCGAACAGGGGTCACCTAACGGGTGTCCCAAAACGATCCACCGGGAGCAGTTCGCGATGCTCGTTGGTTCGAAACGGGACGGTTCGAAGGCGCGATGCGGTCGCCGCCACCTGGGAGCGCTTCTTGCTGAGGACGCGCTCGTGAGGCGCGCGTCACATCCTGTCCACACGCGAGCGCGGCGCGGCGCCGCCGGGCTTCGGTCGTGATGGCCTCCATGCCGATCCCTCCCCAGTCCGGTGGCGTGGGCTCGCCCGCCCCTTGGAGCGCCATGCAGACGCTGGTCTGGGCGGCGGAGTGCGGAGAGAGCGGCGAGCTCGTCGTCGCTGGCGACGCGCTCGAGGCGCGCCTCTTCGTCGTCGAAGGCCGCATCGCGTGGGCGATCGACAACCGCCGCTCGAGAGCGTTCGTCCGACACCTGGTCGACGCGGGCGTGCGGCGACGGGACCTCGAAGTCGTGGTGCGAGAGGGTCTCCGTCAGCGCTCGCCCACCAACATCCCGAGCGTGCTCGTCTCGTGGGGGCTCGCCAGCCGGGAGCTCGTCGAGGGCGCGCTCCGCGTGCAGCTCCTCACCACCCTCTCGGCGATCGTCCGCGAGGCTCCCCACCGCTGCCGCTTCCAGAGCAAGCCCATCGCGTACGAGCGCGGCTGGACGCTCTCGCTGGAGGAGCTGCTCTCCCGGACCGACGACGACCTCCTCCTGCGCGCCCATCGCGCGGCGCAGACCGACGAGGCTCGCGAGGACGGGGCGAGGGCTCGCGCCGCCCAGGCGCTGGCGCAGCGGCTGGCCGACGTGGACGGAATCGAGACGGTCGTGGTCGCGGACCTCGCCACGCACCGACCGCTCGCGGCCCTGAGCCTGCAGCGGCCCATCGACGCGGCGGCGGCGGCGGCCAGCTGGGGCAGAGCGCTCGCGAGCGCGCCTCGCTCGTCCACCCGTGTCCTCGAGAGCGTCGTCGCGACCGCCGGGTCCCACTCGCTCGTCGCGCGCGAAGCTCCGGCCCGGGTGCCGGGCGCGTTCATCGGGGTCTCGGTCGACCACGCCACCACGAATCTCGCGATGGCTCTGATCGCCATCGGACAGCTGACAGACGACAACGAGTAGGACAGGAGGTCGCCCATGGCGAACGCGAAGGACACGCTCCCCAAGCTCATGCAGATCGACGGCTGCGTCGGCGCATGCATCGTGGACTCGGACAGCGGCATGATGCTCGCCGGCGAAGGCGGCGGGCCGGTCAACCTGGAGATCGCGGCCGCGGGCAACACCGAGGTCGTGCGGGCGAAGCGCAAGACGATGGGCGCGCTCGGGATCCGGGAAGATCTCGAGGACATCCTCATCTCGCTCGACGCGCAGTACCACGTGATCCGGCCGCTCAAGTCGAACGCGTCCCTCTTCATCTACCTCGTCCTCGACCGCACGAAGGCCAACCTCGCCATGGCGCGCCATCAGCTGCGCGGCATCGAGGCCGAGCTGGTGGTCTGATCGTGAGCGCCGCCGTCGTTCAGCGCGATCGAACGCGGCGGCGCCCGCGGCTCCCCCTTCACGCGGCGCGAGGACGCACGTGACCACGCTCGACGAAGCCTCGGGCGAGCTCGTCGTCCGCATCGTGTACGACGGCCCGCCCCTGTCGGGGAAGACCACGAGCGTCCGGGCGCTCGGGACCAGCCTCGGCCGAGAGGTCGTGTGTCCGGCCGAAGAGGATGGCCGGACGGTGTACTTCGATTTCCTCGAGTACACCGCCGGATGGTTCGAGGGGCACGCCATCCGCTGCCAGGTGATCTCCGTCCCGGGGCAGTGGTCGCGCCGGGGACGGCGGCTCCGCCTGATCGACGGCGCCGATGCCCTGGTCTGCCTGGTGGACACGACGCGCGACGCCTTGCCGCGGTCGCTCGAGCATCTGAGGCAGCTGCCGCCGCTCCTGGAGCGTGAGGGGCCGCCCGTCGGGTTCCTCGTGCAGGCGAACAAACGGGATCACGCCGACGCGGTGCCCATGGAAGAGGTGCGCGCGGCGTTGCGGGCTCGCGGAGTGACGGCCGGCGTCGTCGAGACCGTGGCGAGCGACGGCAGCGGCGTCCGCGAGTGCTTCGTGTTCGCGGTGCGTCTCGCGCTCGATCGGGCGCGAGCGCTGATGAGCGACGGCCGGCTCCCCAAAGGGCCCCCGGACCACGAAGGCGCCGACGATCTCTTCAGCTGGCTCGAGGGCGACGCTCATCGCCCGGCGGCGAGCCCCGCGCGTGGCGTCGCGCCGGCGCCGCTGCCGCCCGGCTCCGATGCGCCGGTGGGCGGCATCTGGCCTCCGGTCGAGGGTCGCGTCGCGTTGCACGACGCGGGCTTCTCGCCCGCGGCCGTGGCGCGCACGGAGGCGGGGTGGCGCGTCGACGCCGAGCGCATGACCGCCACCTCGACCCCCGAGGACGCGTTCGCGAGCTTCGACGCGGGCCGCGAGCGGCTGCTCGACTGGGTGCGTCACCTGAGCGCGCTGCGACCGCTGCTCTCGGACGGCCGATGTGTGGCGCTGACTCGAGACGGCCGAGGCGGCTGGCGCGTGTGGCAGGTGTATCCGAGGCTGGTCCCGCTCGCGAGCGAGCGCGCTTCCGCGGACCTCGGCGAGGCGGCGGGCCTGCTGCGAGCCCTCGAGGGGCGACGGCAGGAGCTCGGGGGCCGACTCGCGCTGAGCCTGGAGACGATCGCGAACACCGCGTTCGGACCGCGATACATCGCCGCCGTGCCTCCTCCGGGGACGGATTCGACGCGCTGACGGCGCCTGCTAGAGCGGGTCGAGCACGAGGGGGCGGCGGGGGGAGCGGCCGAGCGCCTCGGCGAGGCTCTCGCGGATGAGGGCCACGAGCGGCTCGTTGACGCTGCGGCGGAGGTCGTCGCGGGCGGTGACGAGACCGATCTCGCGGACCGGCACCGGCGACACGAGGGGCCGGACCTGCGCGTCCCGCTTGGCGGGGTCGAGGCGCTGCACGACGAGGGCGGGCAGGAGCGTGCCCCCGAGCCCCGCGTCGACGAGCCGGATGAGCGTCTCGAAGCTGCCGCTCTCGAAGTGGACGGGCGGCTGCTCCCGGCTCGAGCGGGACTCGCAGTAGCGCAGCACCTGGGAGCGGAAGCAGTGCCCCTCGGGCATGATCCAGAGCGGCCGCCCCTCGAGGTCCGCCTGGGTCACGCGCCGCTTGGCGAGCAGCGGATCGTCCGGCGGCAGGTAGGCGAAGAGCCGCTCGAGCCCGAGCGGGGTCTCGGCGAGCCCGGGCGCCTCGAGCGGGGTGGCCGCCAGCCCGGCGTCCAGGGTGTCGGCCCGGAGGCGATCGATCATCGCCTCGGTCTCGATCTCCTCGACCGTGAGCTCGACGTCGGGGAAGCGGGCCACGAAGGCCGGCAGGAAGAGCGGGATCACCGACGCCGAGAGCGTGGGGATCACGCCGAGCCGGTAGGGCCCCGAGGGCTCGCCGTGCGCGACCACCACCTGGCCGAGGCGCTCGGTCTCCCGCAGCACCGCGCGCATCTGGCTCAACGCCGCCTCGCCCTCGGGGGTGACGAGCACCGGCTTCTTGCTGCGGTCGAAGAGCACGGTGTCCAGGAGCCCCTCGAGCTTCTGGATCTGCATGCTCAGCCCCGGCTGGGACACGTGGCTGCGCTCGGCGGCGAGCCGGAAGCTGCCCGCCTCGGCGACCGCCACCGCGTAGCGCATCTGCGTGAGTGTGACCTGGGAGAGGTCCATGCGAGAACGATAACTATCGATGAACGCACCTTCAAGACGTTCGAATGGAACTATCAGAGGCAGGGTCCATGTTTCGAGGGTCCTCGCGGGACAGACCCGCTTCACGAAACCGAAAGGCTCGACTCATGTCTCTCATCAACACGTCCCTCAAGCCCTTCCGCGCTCAGGCCTACCACCAGGGTGACTTCACCGAGATCACCGACGAGACCACGCGCGGTCGCTGGTCCATCTTCTTCTTCTACCCGGCGGACTTCACCTTCGTGTGCCCGACCGAGCTCGAGGATCTCGCCTCGAAGTACGACGAGCTGCAGAAGATGGGCGTCGACGTCTACGGCGTCTCCTGCGACACCCACTTCACTCACAAGGCCTGGCACTCGAGCTCGGAGAAGGTCGGCAAGGTCGGCTTCCCGCTCCTCGGCGACCCGACGGCCACGCTGGCCAAGAACTTCGACGTCTACCTCGAGGACCAGGGCATCGCGCTCCGCGGCACCTTCCTCGTCGACCCCGAGGGCAAGATCAAGCTCTACGAGGTCCACGACGACGGCGTCGGCCGCAACGCCGACGAGCTCGTCCGCAAGGTGAAGGCCGCGCAGTACGTGGCCGCCCACCCCGGTGAGGTCTGCCCCGCGAAGTGGGAGGAGGGCCAGGCGACCCTCAAGCCGTCCCTCGACCTCGTCGGCAAGCTGTAGCGGCGCGAGGGGGGCCGGCGCGCGCGTCGGCCCCCCGGTCTCTCTCCCCACCCCCACCCGCCCCCTGGAGACCTCGACCCATGTTGGATGACGCCCTGAAGACCCAGCTCGCCGACGCGCTGCGGCGCCTGCAGCACCCCATCGTGCTCACCCCGTCGCTCGACGACTCGGACACCTCGAAGCAGCTGGCGACGCTGCTCTCGGATCTCGCCGCCGCCTCCCCGCGGGTGACGGTGGCCCCCGCCGTGCCCTCGGCGCGGGCGCCGTCGTTCTCCATCGGCGTCGAGGGCGAGCCGGCGCGGGTGCGCTTCGCGGGCCTCCCGCTCGGGCACGAGCTCACCTCGCTGGTGCTCGCGCTGCTCCACGTGGGCGGCCACCCGCCGCGCGCCTCCGAGGAGACCCAGGCGCTCGTCCGCGCGCTCCCGGGCCCGCTGCGGTTCGAGACCTTCTTCTCGCAGGACTGCCAGAACTGCCCCGACGTGGTGCAGGCGCTCAACATGATGGCGGCGCTCAACCCGTCCATCGAGCACGTGGCCATCGACGGCGCGGCCTACCGCGACGAGGTGGAGGCGCGAGGCGTGATGGCGGTGCCCACCGTGTTCCTGAACGGCGAGCCGTTCGGCCAGGGGCGCATGGAGCTGGCGCAGATCCTCTCCAAGCTCGACCGGGGCGCGGCCGCGCGAGAGGCGGCCGAGCTGGAGGACAAGCCGATCTTCGACATGCTCGTCGTCGGCGGCGGACCGGCGGGCGCGGCGGCCGCGATCTACGCGGCGCGCAAGGGGATCGAGACCGGGCTGGTGGCCGATCGCTTCGGCGGCCAGGTCGCCGACACCCTCGGCATCGAGAACTACATCTCGGTCGTCGAGACGGTCGGCCCGCACTTCGTCGGCGCGCTCGAGGAGCACGTCACCGCCTACCCGGTGGACGTGATGAAGCACCAGCGGGCCGCCAAGCTCGTGCCGGGAGAGGTGCACGAGGTGCAGCTCGAGAGCGGCGCGTCCTTGCGGGCCCGGAGCGTGGTCATCGCGACCGGCGCGCGCTGGCGCGACATGAACGTGCCCGGCGAGGCCGAGTACCGGAACAAGGGCGTGACCTACTGCCCGCACTGCGACGGTCCGCTCTTCGCGGGCAAGCGCGTCGCGGTCGTCGGCGGCGGCAACTCGGGCGTGGAGGCGGCGATCGATCTCGCGGGCGTGGTCGGCCACGTCACCCTGCTCGAGCTGCTGCCCGAGCTGCGCGCCGACGCGGTGCTCCAGCGCAAGCTCCGCTCGCTCCCGAACGTCGAGGTGATCACCGGCGCGCGCACCCGCGAGATCGTCGGCGACGGCAAGAAGGTCACCGGCCTCGCCTACGAGAAGGACGGCGCCGCCCGGACCCTCGACGTCGCCGGCGTCTTCGTCCAGATCGGCCTGTTGCCCAACACCGGCTGGCTGAAGGGCACCGTCGAGCTCTCCGAGTACGGCGAGATCGTGGTCGACGCCCACGGCGGCACCTCGGTCCCGGGCGTGTTCGCGGCCGGCGACGTGACCACCGTGCCCTTCAAGCAGATCATCATCGCCGCCGGCGACGGCGCGAAGGCGGCGCTCGGCGCCTTCGACCACCTCATCCGCTCGACCGCGCCCGCGGCCTGACGACCGAGCGCCGGAGAACCGGTATGCTCTCGGGATGGGCGGGCTTGGTCGGACGTGGTCGACGCACCTCGGTCTCGCGGTGCTGCTCGCGATGGGATGTGGGTCCGCCGCGGGCGTTCCCGACGCGTCCGACGGCCGAGACGCGGGCCGCGTCGACGCCGGACGCCCGGACGGCGGACGCGACGGTGGCCCACCGCGAGACGCGGGCCCGTGCGCCACGCCCGTGTGCCTCGAAGGCGACGGTGCCTTCCCCGGCGCGCGTGGGCACGGCGCGCGAGCGTCGGGAGGGCGCGGTGGGCGCGTGCTCTTCGTGGACTCACTCGACGACGACCCGAGGGATCCGAGGCCCGGCACCTTCCGTTGGGCCGCGACGCGAGACTTCCCCCGGACGGTGATCTTTCGCGTCGGTGGCACCATCGACCTCGAGACCTTCGTCCGCATCGAGCAGCCCGACCTCACGATCGCCGGCCACACGGCGCCGGGCGACGGAATCAACTTCCGCAGCTCGCCGATCGTGATCCAGACGCACAACGTGATCGTGCGCGGCATTCGGATCCGTCCGGGCGGAGACCTCACCCGCGGCATGCGAGCCCAGGGCCGCGACGCGTTGCAGATCTTCAACGACAGCCGTGATGTCATCGTCGACCAGGTCTCGCTCTCGTGGAGCCTCGACGAGCTGCTGCACGTATCCGGCCCGGTCGCCATCCCGGGCGAGTCCGAGTTCAGCCCGCGCCGCGTCACCGTGCAGCGCACGATCCTGGGCGAGGCGCTCTTCGACGCCGGACACCCGGACGGTCCACACAGCAAAGCCATCCTGGTGTCCGGCGGCCACGTGCGCAGGCTGACGCTGCTGGAGGTCCTGTCCGCGCACAACGACGACCGCAACCCCCGGATGATCTGGGGCGCGGACGTCGAGCTCATCAACAACGTGTTCTACAACTTCGGCAAGAGCTACGCGGCCATCCTCGCGGGGACCAACCATCCGGTCGAGCCCGCGCCCATCGTCGCGAACTTCATCGGCAACCGCTGGGTGCGCGGCCCGGATACAAGCATGGGCCCAGAGATCCGGGTACGAGACACGGTCGCGCCCGGCACGCGCGTGTTCCTGTGGGACAACGTCGGGTTCACGCGACCGCCGGGGACCGCCCCTGGCGAGCGAGAGGACGCCCCGCTCACCGAGCCCAGCGTGTCCGCGGACGCGCCCGTTGCGGCGGAGTCGGGCATCGTCGCCCTGAGCTCGGAGGAAGCCCTCGAGCGCGTGCTTCGCTGCAGCGGCGCGTGGCGTAGGGACGCGGTCGACGAGCGCATCGTCGAGTCGGCCCGGACCGGAGGCGGTCGCATCATCGACTCCGAGGACGACTACCCGCTCGGTTACCCGACCTACGCCAGCGCGGCGCCTCCGGCAGACGGCGACGAGGACGGGATGGCGGACGAATGGGAGGAGGCCCGCGGCACCGACCCGGCCGCGGCGGATGACGCCGCCCACGACCTGCACCCGCACTACACCAACCTCGAGGTCTACCTCCACGAGCTCATGAACGAGGCGCTCCCACCCGAGTGCCGCAATCGATGAGTGGCCACTCGATTGGCCACTCCCCCGCCTCGATCCGCGTGGGGCCCAGGTGGTACGGAACGTGCCCGATGCACACGATCATGCGCCTCCTCGCCCTCGCCCTCCTCGCCTCCGCCTGCGCCTCGCCGACCGCCACCGACTGCGAGCGCGCGGTGGAGGCGGTCGAGCTCTGCACCGGCGCGTCGGTCGCCGAGGCTCCCTACTCGGCCACCTGCGACGCGTCGGAGGCGGCCCACGCGCGCGAGATCGTGGCCGAGCTCGACCGCTCCGGCTGCGAGGGGGAGGCGCCGGCGGTAGCCGGCAAGGCGGACAACCCGCTCTGCCTCGGCGGCCGCTGGGATCCGCTCCGGGTCTGCGAGAACCCGCCCGCGCTCGGGGAGGCGCCGGCCGGCGACGCGGCGCGCTACCCGATCGTGCTCGCGCACGGCTTCAACACCACCACCGAGAACTTCTGGCGCTTCCACGACGACATCGTCGAGGCGCTCCGCGAGGACGGCCACGAGGTGGTCGCCGGCGACGTGCCCGCCTTCAACACCCCCCAGGTGCGGGCCGAGGCGCTCGCCGTCCAGGTCGACGCGCTCATCGCCGAGGGGCACGAGCGGGTGAGCCTGGTGTGCTTCTCGATGGGCGGCATCGACTGCCGCTACCTCGTGAGCCCCGACGGCCTCGGCTACGGCGACCGGGTCGCGACCGTGACCACCATCAGCGCGCCGCACCAGGGCACCGCCGTCGCCGACATGGTCATCGACGCGCTCGAGGCCGGCGACCGGATCGGCGCGGGCGATGCGGGCCGCTGGCTGCTCGAGCTGTTCGGCGTGCAGGCGAGCCGGCTCTACGGGCAGGACGGGGTCGACGTGGCCCTGGTCGACGCGCTCGCCTCGATGTCCGAGCGCGGCATGGTCACCTTCAACCGCGAGATCGGGGACGACCCTCGGGTCGAGTACCAGTCGTGGGCGAGCGCGTCCTACGTCGGCGGGCTCGCGCTCCCCGGCTGGCGCGCGCGCCTCGAGGAGGCCTGCGAGGGCCGGGTGCTCACCCACGACTTCGAGCGCGACGTGATGTTCGCGGGCTTCGTCCCCACGGCGGCGATCGTGGCCCACGGCGGAGAGCGCCGACCGCACGACGGCGTCTCCACCGTGGAGGGCGCGCGCTGGGGCACCTTCCGCGGCTGCGTGCCGGCCGATCACCTCGACGTGGTCGGCCAGGTGAACGACCACCGCCCGAACCGGCGCACCGGTTGGGACTACGTGCGGTTCTACCGCACCCTCGCGTTCGATCTCGCGGCGCGCGGCTACTGATCCCAGCGCTCCAGGATGTCCTCGACCGGGACCGCGCTGGGCTCGCTGCCGTCGTGCCAGCGCAGGGTCACCTGGCCGCCGGATACCGACTCCACCGTCGCGTGGTAGAGGCTGCTGCCGTTCCAGAGCGCGGTCACCAGCGCGCCGGGCGTCAGCCGAGAGCGATCGAGCGGAGGCGCCGGCTCGAGCACGCCCAGCCCCTCCACCCAGCGCTCCGCCTCGCCGACCCGCAGCTTGGTCAGCCCGGCGCGCTGCTCGAGCACCGTGCCGACCGGCGCCGCGTCCACGAGCCAGTGGCGCTGCCCCGTCGTCGGCGTGCCGGGCGCGAACACGCGTAAGATCTCGGCCGAGCTCACCGTGGCCTCGGAGCCGTCCTCCAGGTAGCGCAGCCCGATGCCGTCCGAGGCGACCGAGAGCACCTCGCAGACGTACGGGCGGCCGCGGCTCACCTCACCCCCGCTGATCCAGTAGGCGAGCACGTGCGCCCCAGGGCGGAGCCCGCTGAAGTCCGCGGGCGCGCGGGCCGGGAACGACGGCGGCGTGTCGGTCGGGGTCACGCCGGCGGACGGCGCCTCGAGCGCGTAGAGCATGTCGGGCGCGATCCAGGTCTCGGCGCCGTCCGCGAAGCGGACCTGGAAGAGGCCCTCTCGCTCGGCCGTCACCCGCGCGGGCTGCGCGGCGCCGCGCGTCCACACGGTGACGTCGCGGCCGGGGAGCGGCGGCCAGGGCTGGAGCCGCCGCGGCTCCACCCACTCTCGGTCCCCGTCGGCGTAGCGCACGCCGGTCAGCCCGGCGCGCTCCCCGACCACCGTGGCCGCGTAGAGGGTGCCGCGCCCCTGCCAGTCGACGGCGATGACCCTCGGCTCGGGCTCGGCCGTCGGCGCGGGCCCGGCGCGGTCGCAGGCGGAGAGGGACAGGCAGAGCGCGAGGGCGAGGTGGGCGTGGCGCATGTCTTCAGAGATACGCGACCTCGGCGGCGGCTTCTTCCTTTGGCGCCCATTTTCGCGAAGCCTGTTACCGTCGCCGGACGATGAGGCGCGCGCTCGCTCTGTCCTGGCTCCTCTGTCTCGTGGCCGCTCCAGCGTCGGCGCAGCAGGCGTCGTACGGGCAATACCTCCTGGTGCTGGACGACTCCGGGTCGATGGACGACTCCGACCCGCGCCGACTGGTGGAGATGGCGGCGCTCGCGTTCGCCGGCGCGCTCGAGGACGGCGACCAGGTGATGCTCGTCGGCCTGAACGAGCTGGCGAGCGGCGAGGTGACCGGGCCCCGCTTCGTGTCGCCGCGCGAGCTGCTCGAGGGGCGAGACGGCCCCGAGGGTACGCGCCGCCTGGCGTCGGAGCGCGTCGACCGACTCGGACAGCACGAAGGGCAGACCCCTTGTCGCGACGCCCTGGAGCGCGCGCGGAGCATCCTCAACGCGATGGCCTCGGCCGGCGCGCCGCAGACGCTGCTCATGCTGACCGACGGCGCGTGCAACGGCGGCGCGGTGGCTCCGTCGGCGCAGTGGCTCGGCGGCCTCCGGGCCAGGGAGCGCTTCCGCTTCGTGCTCCTGATGCGCGAGGGGCGGACGCGCCCCGACCCGACGCTGGTGGAGTACGCGCGCGAGACCGGCTGGACGGGGGACGCGCGGGTGACCTTCGACGCGCGCTCGCTGCTGCGCGCCTTCGCCGAGGTGCTCTCGTTCTCGCGCGGCCTGACCTACGACGACGGCGGCCGGGTCGGGCTCGAGCGGACCTTCGCGGGCGCGCGCACGGTGCGGGTGCTCTCCATCCAGGAGCAGGGCACCGACCGCATCGGGCTCGAGCGGGTGCAGGACGGTCGGCGCTCGGCGCTCCCGGGCGGGCCGACGTACCGACACCCCGAGCACGGCTGGAGCCTGCGCGTCGCCGCCGACGCGGCGAGCCCGACCCCCTACGCGGTGACCAGCCCGACCGCCGGCGCGGAGGTGCTGGTGATCCCGGTCTACGGTCGCCTCCGGGTCGAGGCGGTGGTGGCGCCCTGCGGCGAGCCGCCGGAGCTGCCCTGGAACCACGAGCGCACGGTGCGCGCCGGTCAGCCCGCGTGCGCCTGGGCGCGCCTGGTGGGCGACGCCGGGGAGACCATTCACCCCACCCGCTCCTTCCACTTCCAGATGGACGTCTGCGAGGACGCGGAGTGCGCCGACGCGACCGCGATGCAGGCGGGCGAAGCGGGCACCTTCCACGCGCAGCTCGGCGCCCAGCTCCCGCTCGGGCGGCACGAGCGCACCTTCCGGGCGAGCGGCGAGGGCATGGCGGCGCCGGTCTCGCTCCGCCGCGGCTTCTCGGCGGTGAGCTTCGGCGTGCACCGGGTCGCGTCCACCGACGCGCCGGGCCGGCCGATCCGGGAGCTGGCGCTCGGCGCCCTGCCGCAGCCCACCGCGAGCGACGTCTCCCTCACCGTGAGCGGCGCCTTCCCCTCCGGCAGCCACGCCGCGGTCACCTGCGAGGTGGAGGGCGACGAGGCGGCGCGCGCCTGCGTGGAGTGCCGCCCTCAGACCGACCGGGTCGCGCTCACCGATCCCTTCACCCTCCAGCTCACCGTGCGGGCGACCGCGTTCTGCCCGGCGGTCTCGGACGACGAGGGGCGCGAGCTCCCGATCACGATGCGGGCGCTCCTCCGGCCCGAGGGCGAGGTCCCCGAGCACGCCATCCCGATCCGGGCCACCCTGCGGTACGCGCGCGCGACGCCGCTCGCGCTCGAGGTGGAGGGCGGGGACCGGGCCACGCGCTCGGTGACGGTGCCCGGGCCGGTCGCGCCGACCGAGGTGACCGCGCGCCTCGAGCTCGACGCCGACGCGCTCGCCGGCGGCGCGACCCGCGAGACGCAGCGCCTCCGCGCCGGCGAGGACCGCACGACCAGCCTCGAGCTCTTCGCCGAGGCCGACGACTGCTGCGGCGCGGGCGACGCCGACGCCACCCTCGTGCTGGAGGCCGCGTCCGGCGGGCCCGCGCTCCGGGTCCCGGTGACGATCACGGTGCGCGACCCGGGCTTCTGGGTCTGCCCGGGCAAGCAGATCGCGATGGCCCTCGCCGCGCTCCTCGCGCTGGCGCTGCTGGTGTGGCTCGTCCGCGGCTTCATCTCGCCGGCCAAGTTCCGCGAAGGCGCGGTGCTCACCTGGGCCCGGAGCCACGACGCCCTGCTCCGGCTGCGCGAGGGCGACGAGGGCTACCGGAAGCTCGGCCGCTTCACCGAGACCGAGCGCGGCTTCCGGCGAGACGCCGCGCTCCTCCTCGGCGGCCCGCGCGCGCCGCTCCCCTCGCTCAAGCGCCTCCCCGAGGACGGGCGCATCGAGGCCACCGCCGGCGGCGGCGCCAAGCTGATCGTGACCGGCCCGGGCGTCGAGAAGTTCGAGGAGTCGAGCGGCTGGGTCGAGCTGTCCCCCGGCGACTACCCGGTCCCCAACCGGATCACCCTCCGCCGCGGCGAGGAGACCTTCCTCCAGCTCCGACTCTGAGACTAGCCGCACCGCTCGGTCCCATCGATGCACCGCCCCGGGGGGTTCCGCTGGGCGGCTCGCGACCCCATGTCAGATCCGAGCCTCCGATGCGTTGCCACCCGAACAAGAGCGAGTTCTGTCCCGAGGGGGGGATGATCCCCCACCGCGAAGAGTCCGCCGCGAGCTTCGCCGGCAAGATGGCGGGCGACGCGAAGGGCCGCGTGCGGCTCGCCGCGCTGCTCGCGCTGGCCCTCTGGGCGCTCTACCTGACGGTCGAGTCGCTCCGCGGCCTCGTCGACGACTTCATCGGCGGGGTGGCGCTGACCGTGGGCCTCGGCTCGGCGGCCCTCCTCTGGCTCTCCACCCGGCCGCTCGGCGCCAAGGCGATGGGCGCGATCGGCTCCATCTACCTGCTGGGCACGAGCTTCTCCATCGCCGCGGTCGAGCAGCACGCGGGCATGGGCGCGGGGCTCGGCGCGGGCGTGTCCTGGACGGCGCTGTGGGTCGCCTTCTTCCCGCTGATGGTGCCGTGCTCGCCGCGCGCCACGCTCGTGAAGGCGCTGGTCGCCGCGGCCGCGACCCCGCTCGCGTTCTTCCTCCTCGTGGTGCTCCCCGGCCGGCCCATCCCGAGCCCGCTCGAGCTCGCCCTCCTCTTCGTGCCGGTCTACGTGGCCGCCCTGATGGCGTACGCCGGGGCCAAGCTGCTCGAGAAGCTGGGCGACCGGCTGTCGGAGGCGGTCTCGGTCGGCCGCTACGAGCTGGTCCGCAAGCTCGGCGAGGGCGGCATGGGCGAGGTCTGGGAGGCGCGGCACCGTCAGCTCGCGCGCCCGGTGGCCCTCAAGGTGGTGACCCCGAAGCTCGAGGGTGACGGCACCCAGCGTCGGCGCTTCGAGCGCGAGGCGCGGGTGACGGCCGCGCTCCAGTCGCCTCACACCGTGCACCTCTACGACTACGGCACGACCGCCCAGGGGCAGCTCTTCTACGCGATGGAGCTCCTCGAGGGCATGGACCTCGAGCGCCTGGTCCGCGAGAACGGCCCGCTGCCGCCCGCGCGGGTGGCGCACGTGATGCGGCAAGCCCTCGACTCGCTCGAGGAGGCGCACGCCCGCGGCCTCGTGCACCGGGACATCAAGCCGGCCAACCTCCACCTCGGGCGCCACGGGCTCCGCCACGATCACCTCAAGGTGCTCGACTTCGGCCTGGTGAAGTCGGCCCCCGGCGACGCGGAGCTCGGCCCGACGCTGACCGCCGACGGCCGCATCTCCGGCACCCCGGCGTACCTCGCGCCGGAGACGGTGGCCGGCGACCGCGAGATCGACGGCCGCGCCGACGTCTACGCCCTCGGCTGCGTGGCCTACTGGCTGCTCACCGGCCAGCGCGTCTTCCCCGGCGACGACATCCTCCGGGTCGCGGTCGCGCACGTGACCGAGACGCCGATCCCGCCGAGCCTCCGCGGCGCCGACGACCTCGGCGCCGACTTCGAGGCCGTGATCATGGCCACCCTCGAGAAGGATCCGGTGCGCCGCCCCGACGCGGCCAGCCTGCGAGAGCTGCTCGCCGACGTCGACGTCGACCCCTGGACCGAAGAGGACGCCCGCGCCTGGTGGACCGCGCACGCCTCGCTCCCGCCCCCCGAGCGCCGCGAAGAGACCCCCACCCCGCGCACCGCTCCCTTGCGCGCCGCCGTCTTCGGGCACGCCTGATCCCGGTCTCCTCCGACGGGGGACGAGAGCTTCTCTGGGTTTCTCGCAGAGGCGCAGAGGCGCAGAGCCGTCTGGATGCTCGATTTCAGGGGGTCCCTGGCCCGCGGCGGACCGACTCTCCCACTGATGACCGCTAGCGTGGGGCGCTCGAGAGCCGCGCTCCAATCCGCAAACCTATCTACGCACCCCGGAGAGACACCGTACACGCCCAGCGCGCAGCGACCCGCCGCGACCTGGCCTCCCGCCACCCCGTCGCCCCTGTCGAGTAGCCCCGCCCCCTCACGGAGGCGGGGCCCTCACCAGATCCGGACTAGGAGATTTCCACCATCCGGCTCCTCCGCCGAGCTCGCCTCATGCAGACCAGATGTCGACTCGGAT